>UMGY01037116.1_pt1 | contig 12824 bp, 10 predicted proteins | sample 1965391 | NCBI WGS metagenome assembly UMGY01 (sample SAMEA4836084, study PRJEB28245) | human gut metagenome | biome: gut microbiome; material: fecal sample | place: Denmark | collected 2008 | reverse complement strand
ACGGAAAGTTTGCCGCCGTAATAAATGCGGTAACCGCCTTTATCCACGTCCATTTCCAAACGGCTTTTGCCGCTCATATCGTAAAAAGAATACTGCTGCAAAGCTGCAATATCACCGGCAAGGCATTGGGCAGCGCGTTCTGCCTCCATTTTCAGCAGATACTTCTGCACGCCGCCGTAAGCGGGCACCAAAAAAGCAGCAGCCATTGCCATAAGCCCTGCCGCTGCCAAAAACTCTGCCAGCCCGAAGCCCTTATTCTTCAGCGTCACTGCTGCCGTCGGACGTTACCGGTTCACCGTCCGCATTTTTCCCTTTCAAAGTGTAGGTCAGCTTATCGCCGGAAGGAGTGTACACCAGCTCCGTTCCGGTGGCATCCTCAAACTTCTTGCCTTTGGCAATGTATTCATCCACCAGGTCGCTTAAAGCACTCGGGCAGGTGCCGTTATCCATTTTATAAAGCAAAATGGCGTTATCAATTGTTGCCAGGTCGCTTTCAAGGCGGGCGTTTTTCGCACGTCCGGCAGCACTGTCAAGTGACGGCAAAAGCATAGCGCCCAAAACTCCTAATAAAGCCACCACCGCCAAAACTTCCAATAAAGTAAACCCGGCATTGCCGCGTAATTTTTTAAGCAAATTATAACCCCTTCCATAATCAAAATCCGGGCAGCGCGCCCGATAAGGAAAACATTGGTGCAGCCACAGCCAGAATAACCGCCGAAACAACCCCGGCCGCCACTGTTAAAAGGAGCGGCTCCAGCACTGTTTTTAAATTTTTCAGCGTATCATCAAAACGGTGCTGCAAAATTTCTGCGGCACGCATTAACATTTCCGGCAGGCGTCCCGTTTCGGCCCCCACGCCGATAAATTCCGCACTTAAACTGCCAAATAACGGTTTTGCCTTTAATGCCGCCTCTGCCGGGTTAACGCCGCGCAGCACGTCAGCGGCAAAAACTTCCGCCCTGCGGCACAGCCCGGCATCCCCCAACACCGAGCCTGCAATCTGCGCCGCCTGCGGCAGAGGTATGCCACCGTGCAGAAGCAGTGCCAGCACTTTGTTAAAGCGAATTTCCAGATACAGTTCTTTTTGCGCTTTAAAAAACGGTACTTTAAACACAAGTTCAAGCAGCCGTTTTCGCCGCGCCGCCGCAATTACTAAAACAACAGACAGCAATACGCACGCTGCCGGCATATTCGCGGCTAAAAATTCCTGCACGGCAAAAAGCAGCTTTAAATACGGCGGAAGCTGGGCATTCATCGAAGCATATAAATCTTTAAACAGCGGCAAAACCTGCACAATAAATAAAACTGCCGTTGCCAATGAAGCTGAAAAAAGAAAGAGCGGATACAAAGATATATTTTTAAGAAAACGCTTCATCTGCACCTGCAATTTGTAATATTCTGCCAGTTCTTCCAGCATTTCGCATAAAATGCCGCCGTTTTCACCTGCTTCGGCTACCGCCGCAGGCAATGCGCCCCATATCTCCTGCCTATTTTTTATGCAGCCTGCAAAACTTATGCCCATTTTTAAATCGCGCTCAATGCCAAGGCAAAGCTGCGCCGTTTTTGGCGGCAGGCGCTCTGCCAATACGCCAAGCGACTTTAAAAGCGGCAGCCCGCTGTTAAGCATCAGCGCCAGCTGGCTGAAAAATACCGTTTTTTCTTCATCGGTTAAACTGTTTTTAGTTTTGCTAAACTTAAACAGCCCCTGCTTTTTTGCCATGGCACTTGCTGGCTTTTCCTGCTGCAAAAGCGTTAAATAACCATAATTACTGCGCACAAAAGCCGCCGCCTCAAATTCACTGGCAGCACTGTAAACACCGCTGCGGCTCACGCCGGAAGAATCTACCGCTTTCCACCTGTACTGCTGCACCGCTGCACCCCTTTCCGGGTAATTGATATTCGCCGGTGCAGAAACTTTTCCCACAAATTCTGTTTTTGTTTGTGAAAAATTTGTGACTTTATTTTTCCGTGCTGCTTATTATCATCTGCAATTTTTATTTACTTTTAGCCGTACGCCGTTTTATAATAGAAACAAAAATAAACTACGGAGAACTACAATGACTCTTGAAAATAAACTCGGCATTTCTAATTCCTTACAGCTTGCAAACGAAGAAGAAAAAATTACCAAACGTAAGGCGCTGCAGCTTTTTGAAACAGGCTTTTTAAACGGCCTTGAAGCAGGTTCCTTTTCTGCGCTTGCGGCTATTCACAAATTTTTGTTTGAAGACATTTACGATTTTGCAGGGCAGATACGCACAGTAAATATTGCCAAAGGCAGCTTCCGTTTTGTACCGGCGCTGTACCTTTCGGATGCACTTGAAAGCATCAGCAAAATGCCGCAAAATACTTTTGATGAAATTATCGCCAAATATGTAGAAATGAATGTTGCCCATCCCTTCCGCGAAGGCAACGGGCGCAGCACTCGGATATGGCTGGACCATATTTTAAAAACAGAGCTGCATCTGGTGATTGACTGGAGCAAAATTGACAAAGAAGATTATTTGCTACCCATGGAACGCAGCCCCATAAAAGATACCGAAATAAAACTGCTGTTAAAATCTGCCCTGACTGATAAAATTAATGACCGCGATGTTTATATGAAAGGTATCGACGCCAGCTATAACTACGAAGGTTATAATACTTATAAAACAGAAAACTTAAATAAATAAGCAAAATCTCCGGAAAGCAATTTGCCAAACCGGAGATTTTATTTTTATTATCCTCTTTTAACTAATTTGTAGACAAGGCGGCTTTTTACACCAAACCAATCCATTTCCAGTATGTCGCGCCTAAAAGCATTATCAGCGCAAAGGCTATAAGCGTAAGCGGTATGCCGGATTTTACAAAATCGTTTACTTCAAAAGTATCGGTGCCGTAAGCAATCATGTTCTGCGGAGCGTTTACAGGCAGTATAAAGCCGAAGCTTACAACGTACTGCAAAATCATCGTCATGCCTACTACGTTAACGCCCGGCGTTTTAAGCTGCTGCAGTACGGAAATTATTATCGGTATAATGGCCGATGCAAGGCCGGTGGCACTGGCAAAGCCCATGTGGATTACGATAAGGAAAACTGTCATTATAGCCAGCACCATTAAAGTGGTAGAACTTTCCAGCGCAAAGATGGAAACTATCTGGTTGGCAAGCCAGGTTGCAGCTTTTGTAGAAAGCAGCGCGCTGCCGAGCGAAATGCCCACGCCGAACAGCACAACCGTGCCCCAGTTAATTTTATTTACGGTTTCGTTCCAGTGCATTACGCCTATTTTAGGCAGCATTAAAAGTGTTATCGCCACCATGGTACTGGTGGAAGTATCTATGCTGTGCAAAACTTTTTCAGTAGTCCAGAAGAACAGCAGGCACAGCGAAATTACCAAAAGTTTTAATTCATCGGCGCTTATTTTGCCCATTTCTTTCAGCAGGCGTGTTACCGTAGCCTGTCCGCCGGCAATTTCATCAATTTCAGGCGGCATAATATGCAGCATCAACTTATAAAGCGCGGCCGACATCAGCACGGCAAACGGGGCAGCGGCAATAAACCAGTCCAGCCACGAAATATCAACGCCCAGCGTCTGGCTGATGAAGTTTACCGCAACCATATTCTGCGCCGCCGCAGTTTTTATGCCTACATTCCATACACTGTCAACCTGCGCCACGGTAATCATCAGCATGCCTGCAAAACGGCTTTTCAGCGGTACGCCGAAGGCTTTAATCATGCCCATAACAATGGGGACAAGGCAGGCAACGCGCGCCGTTGTGCTCGGCACAAAAAAGCTTAAAATAAAGCCGCACAAAATAACGCCCAGCAAAACACGGTTTGCTTTGGCCCCCACTTTGGAAAGTATCATCAGGGCAATACGTTTATCAAGCCCGGTTTTGGTCATGGCCGCCGCCAGAAACATAGCCGCCGCCACAAGGCAGAATGCTGTTGACGAAAACCCTTTCAGCGCCATGCCGAGCCCGGCACTTGTGCCGTACAGCTTACCTGTTGCCTCGTTAGGCGCAAACCCAACCAGAAGGGCAATTAAAACCATTATCACGCCCGCGCTTACAGGGTACGAAATAGCCGTTGTAGCCCAGACAATTACAGAAAATACCATAACCCCAATCATCCTGTGCCCTGCTACCGACAGGCCTTCCGGCGTGGGAAGAAGCACAATAACAGCCAGAACAGCAAGCGCAATATAAAACCCAAAGCGTTTCATAAAACCCGGCTGAGCCTGTTTTAAAGCAGTTTCCTTTCTCATAAAAACACATCCCCTCAAACAAAAATTAAAAATAAAAAAGAGGCCTGCGTATTAAAACGCAAGCCTCTTTGCTTAAACAAATTATAGCACTTTCACGCCAGAAGGACAATAGTTTTTATTGTAAGGATTGTTACATTCCTTTGTTATATTTAAAGCTGTCCAGCGTGGTATGAATTTTTTTGGCAAGGCTGTCGGGCAGCCCTTCAATATTAACATTCAGGAAGCCGCGCACAATGGTTGCCGTAGCGTCGTCCTCGCTCATGCCGCGCGCCATAAGGTACTCAATTTCTTCGGGGTTAATACGGCCAACGGCAGCTTCGTGGCTCATTTCGGCATTGCCGGTCTGTGCGTCAAGCTCCGGAATTGCCAGAATATAACCTTTATTGCTCAGCATCAGGCCGTCGCACTCCAGATGAGCGCGCACGCCTTCAACTTTGCCAATCATGCAGCCGCGGTTAATAACTTCGCCGCCGGTAGAAATGGTGCGGGTAATAGATTCGGCACGGCAGCCGTCCGCGTTAAGCACAACCCTGCCGCCGATATCAAGGTGCGAGCCTTCCGGCGCAACTAAAATGGAGTTCAGGCGTGCAACGGCGTTTTTGCCGTTTAAGTTAACGGTCGGGTACATCTGCACATCCTTTGCTTTTTCAATTAAAACATAGTTGGAGATATACTGGCCGCCTTCTTTCACCATGGCAACAGTACGCGGGCGCACCACAACGTTTTCGCCCCAGCTGTGAATCATGGTAAAGCTCAGCTTGGCGTTTTTGCCGATATACATTTCGCTGATGCCGATATGCATGCCGTTTTCAACTTCATGTGCCGAAGTACAGCCGGAAATAATGCTCAGTTCCGCGCCGTCCTCAACAATAATAACATTATGTACGTGCTGCAGCTGCTGGTCGTGGCTGATGCACATGCAGGCCTGCAGCGGCGTGGTAATTTTTTCGCCCGCTTTTACACGGATAAAATAACCCTGCTCTTTTTCAAGGGCGGTTCTTGCAGTATATTTATCGGTATCGGGCTGCACAGCCTTCCACCAGTATTTTTCCACCAGCTCCGGATATTTTTCGGCAGCTTTGCCGGTACTCATCAGCTCCAGCGGAGTTTGTTTTTTTACTTTAATTTCCACAGCATTGTTATCAAGCTGCACAAACGAAGCGCTGCGGCTTTCTTCTTCCGCCGCGCCGGTTTCAATGCCAACGTATTCCAGTCTCCCGCGCGTTGCTTCCGAAAGGTCATCCACGCTTTTAAGGCTGCCCTTATCGCTGTCGCTGTAAGAGTTTAAATCTATGTCATTGCCGTAAACGGCTTTTTTCTCAAGTGCAGCAGTAAGTTTTTTATTATCCATTATTTTTTCACCTCGCATTTGCCGCGTTTCACACAGGTTTCATAACCTGCCTGCCCAATGCAGTTCAGTACGTCCAGCGGGTCACCGCAGGCACAGGTCATTTTTCCTTCATAAAGAATATGCGCATGGCTGGCTGGCACATATTTTAAAATATGGCCGGAATGGGTAATAATCAGCCCGCTGCGTTTGCTTTCCAGCGGATTGCAGTTTTCCCAGCCCTGGTTCTTAATGCAGCACGGCTTATCGCAGCCAGCGCCGCACGGTTCGGTATGCAGAATATAGTTTACGGCTTTGCCGACAAGGGCAATGTTTTCCAGGTCAACGCCGCTTTCCGGTTCATCCAGCAAAAGCAGGTCGGGGTTCTGCGCCATCAGCTGCAAAAGCTCGCAGCGTTTTAACTCGCCGCCGCTGAAGCCGTCGTTAACGCTGCGGTCGAGGAAATTATCCAGCCCCATCCATTTAGCCATGGTTTCGACTTCTTCACTGGTTGCACCGCAAATTTCCACCATTTTGCGCAGCGAAAGCCCGCGTATCGTCGGCGGGCGCTGAATCATTACGCCAACGCCGAGCCTTGCCCTTTCGTCGCAGCTCATATCTGTAATATCCTGCCCCTTAAAATAAATTTTGCCTTCTAAAATTTCGTAACGGTTAAAGCCCATAATCGCACCAATAAGGGTGGATTTGCCGGTGCCGTTAGGCCCGAACAGCACATGGACTTCGCCGGGTTTAATATGCAGATTAATATCGTTAAGTATTTTACGCCCGCGTACAGCCACGGACAAATGCTCTATTTTTAACACTTAATTTACCTTCTTTCTTCAGGATTTGCTTTGATTGCGTTATCATTATAACACAGCTTCCAAATTAATTCCATACTTTTTTTGTAGGAATTTCTCCATAGCCATTTATTCATACATGTGCTACAATAATAACAACGCTTTTATTATAAGCAGGAGGTAACTATGCATCAATATCTTTTTTACATCGGCGATTTCCCAATCCGTATGTACGGGCTGGTTTTATGTATGAGCATTTTTCTGGCAACGGGCGTGGCTTACTTTTTAGCCAAGCAGGACGGACGCTGGCACCAGCACGTTCTTGATATCGGCATTTACGGCGGCTTTGCCGGGCTTATCGGCGCGCGCCTGTGGGATGTGTTTTTTTTCGACTGGGATTATTACCAGCACCACCTGCTGGAAATTCCCTTTGTATGGCAGGGCGGCATGGCAGTGCAGGGCGGCATTATTGCAGGCGTGTTTACCGGCATTTGGTACTGCAAACGCCATAATATCGACTGGGTTGCCTTTGCCGATATCGTTACGCCCTCCATTCTTATAGGGCAGGCTGTTGGGCGCATGGCAAACCTGCTGAACGGCGACGCCTTTGGCACGCCAACCGGCGGCAACTTCGGCATTTTATACCCTGTTGGCACGCTGGCACACAAAACTTATGGCAGCCAGCCGCTTTGGCCTGCGGAAGTTTGGGAAGGCCAGCTGGACGTTGTCATTTTTGCCCTTTTATTAATCTTCCGCGCCTGCGGCCACGCCAGAGGGCAGGTTATGTGCCTTTATGTTATGCTGTATTCCGCCGTGCGCTTTGGGCTGGAAATGCTGCGCGGCGACTACGTGGAACCGTTCCTGTTCGGCTTAAAATCGGCGCAGGCAACAAGTTTGATATTCTTTTTAATTGCGCTTGCCGCCTTTATTTACTGCGGCGTAAAGGATAAAAAGCAAACAGCCGCTTCTAAAACTGCATCAAAAAAATAATAAAAAATATTAAACTTATTATAAATGACGAATGATTAAAAATTTTTATATGTTCACAAACTGTTCAAATTCTTGCCCTTTTTATGTCAAATATATTTTGTATAATAAAGCCATAGCAAGTGAGAACTTGCTAAACCCTTCCCATCAAATTCATCATAAACAGCTTTCCTAGAGAGCGGCGCTTGCACTAATCCCCTGCAAGCGCTGTTTCTCTTTACGTTAAAATGCCGCCGGAGCGCGGCTTTTTTTATTATGCCGCAGCATTTTACCACAGCCGTTTAAAAATGCCGGTACGCAAAAACCTCCGCAGAAAATTTGGTTCAATGTCAAATCTTGGGGGTATATTCAACTCAAGATATAGATTAAGTTAATCTAAAGCTATAATTTTTTAATTTACTCTTCTTTACAAAGAAATACCTACTAATCTATAATTTAGATATATAGAGTTAGTAGGTGTTTTTATATTTGGTAAAGGAGTAAATTTATTTGTTATCTAATATTATAAAAAGATTTATTTTTTATTGTTTATTTCGATATTTAAAATTTAAGTATGGAAATTTTGATTTTGAAATTTCTTTTGAAGCTTTTTCTTCAGGACTTCACGGGAAGGACAACGCTCAGACCCAATATAATTCTGCAACGCATCGTAGTATAATTCAAATAAATCTAATGGCTCATCATTCGTTTGAGGATATTCGAATAACGGCTTTTCATGAATTTCGTCATGTAATGCAATATAATCACTTTCCTTTAGAACAAATTCTGTCTTATAATGTTTTAAAAGATCATCATCGCAGACAAAATCCTGATTCTTCTTCTGCAATAATTGCATATTTTTATTGTCCATTAGAAATAGATGCCAAAGCATTCGAAAAGGTAGAGACAAGAGAAATAGGATGGCAGATATTTCACGAAATAGATGCACCTGGTTATCGTTCTGGAAGTCAGGAATGGTATCATCACTGTTTAACGGTCGCTCATAACCATCATGTTTGCTTATATATATAATAGTATTATTGTTTTCACTATTCAAAATATTTTACCGTTTTTATTGTAGATATAGAATTCTGTTTCTAAATCTTTCGAAATTCCTTATCCCAAAGCTAATACGCTTTAGGACTTTAATTTTATTATTAATTCCTTCTGTATAACCGTTGGTTATCTTATATTTTACTATATTGGCTATTTCATCGGCCCATTTAGTAAAAGTAGTTATACAGTGTTTAAATTCAGGAATTTTAAAGTTCGCCGCCATTAATAACCAGTTTTGAAGATATTTTTTAGCTTCTTCTTTGGTTTTATTACGGAATAATCTATAGAATCTTTCTTTCAGAACATAAGCTCTTTCTAGTTCATAAGAAGAGGCTAACATCCTATTTCTTACTAGTTTATCTTCTATACTAAGCTTATTAGACGGTTTTAATAATAAAGCTTTACTATTCTTAAACCACCTTCGACGGTCTTTATGAAACTGTTTCTGTATCCTCTTTCTTACGTTTTCTAAACTCCATAATACCTGACGTATTACGTGGAATTTATCTACTACTATTTTAGCATTAGGAAACAAAATATGAGCCGCCGATCTAAACAGATTACTCATATCCATAGAGATAAGTTTTACCTTAAGCCGTTCTTCCAGAGGATATTTAGTAAAATGGGCGCAGAGTTCTTCTAATCTCCTGGAAGGCAGAATATCTAATACCTTATGTTTAACCGGATCGGTAACGTTACATTGAAATTTTTCGTTATTAGCGTTGCCTCGAAATTCATCGATACTAAAACATTCTGGCAACTCAGCTTTAGAAAAAGATATATTATCAAACCAACGAATAATGCTGGTTAAAGATACTCCCAGTCTTTCAGCTACTAATTTATAAGACTGTTTATGTTGGAGCTCTTTATAAATATACTTATAGAATCTATCGGTAAAATGTTGATATCTGCGTATTAATGGATTAGATTCAGTAAATGAATGGTTACAAAAAGGACAATAGTAGCGAGTTTTACGCAAGAATATAAAAAGTGGGCGGCCTATTAAACTTAAATCTTTTATATTTTGAATTCTATAATCCTTAATATAACTAGTTTTATGGTTACAATAGGGACAAATTTGTTCTTTAATGGGAAGCTCTATATGAGCTTCATAATCTCCATTAGAATTTTCTTTAAAAGTTTTTACGATAAACCCTTTAAATAATACGCTATTTTCGTTATAATAATCAGAGTAAAGCATAATAGTGTGATTCCTTTCGTATTTAGATTTGTCGCTACTTCTATTTTACATGGTTTCATGCTTTTATGCTTTATTTTTTTATGTAGATATAAAAAATAAATGTTGGTGATCTACTACTCAGTTATAATCAACTGAGGTAGACCCCAACATTTATTATAGAGCCGAAAATTTTTGCGGAGGTTTTCTTTTGCCGTTATTCAATTATCTGCCCAAGCGGCTTTTAAAATCGTTGTAGTTAAATTTTTTAATCAGCTTAAGATGCCCTGATGCCGTATATAAATAAATGGCAGGCAGCGGCATGCCGTTAAAGGTATTGTTTTTGCAGGTAGTGTAAATTGCCATATCGCCAAACAAAAGCATATCGCCTTCGCCAAGCGGCGCGTCAAAGCTGTAATCGCCGATAACATCTCCCGCAAGGCAGGTTTGGCTGCCCAAACGGCAGGTATAACTTTTTTCTGCGGCGTCGCCTGCGCCGTACAGCGGCGGACGGTAGGGCATTTCTAAAACATCGGGCATGTGGCAGGCAGCACTGGTATCAAGTATCGCGATATTGATGCTGCCGTTTTTGATTATATCCAGCACGCGCGCTGCCAAGTAACCGGCGTTTAAAGCGCAGGCTTCGCCAGGTTCCAAGTACACGGTTACGCCCCATTTTTGCTGCGCATAATTAATGCATCGTTCCAGCAGGCTGATGTTATAACCGGGGCGGGTAATATGGTGCCCGCCGCCAAAATTAAGCCACTGCATTTTGGTCAGCACATCGCCGAAACGCTGTTCAACGGCTTGTAAAGTTATTTCCAAGTCACCGGCATCCTGCTCGCACAGCGTGTGGAAATGCAAGCCATCCAGCATCGCCGCAAGCTCCGGCGTCATTTGCTCATCCCACTGCGCGCGGGTGGTGCCCATGCGGCTGCCGGGAGCGCAGGGGTCGTAAATGGCGTGCCCTTCCTGCGTAGAACATTCCGGGTTAATGCGCAGGCCCACGCTTTTGCCCGCCTGTTTGGCAGCGGCGCCGTATTTTGCCAGCTGGCGCGGAGAATTAAACACTATATGCCCCGCGTATTTTAACAGTTCGTAAAACTCGTCCTCACGGTAAGCGGCGCAAAAAACGTGTACTTCCTTGCCGGGCATTTCTTCCGCGCCAAGGCGTGCCTCGTACAAACCACTGGCTTCCGTACCGGCAAGGTAAGACGCAAGCACCGGGTATAAATCGTAGTTGCTGAACGCCTTCTGCGCCAGCAAAATTTTACAGCCCGTACGCTCTGCCACGCCCGCCAAAATTTCACCGTTGTGCTTCAGCATCACTTCGTCCAAAATATAACAGGGCGTGGGCAGGCTGCCAAAAACTTCCTGCGGCAGCTTACCGCGCAGCCCGGCAAACTGCGGGCGGCTGTCTTTAGTTAAAACGCCCATCAGTCTACCAGCACCGGGGCATAGCTTTCGCTTCTGGGCAGGCCGTATTTATCCAGCGCGTCCAGGAACGGGTCCGGGTCAAACTCTTCCACGGTGTACACGCCGGGTTTGTTCCATTTGCCGGTCAGCAGCATCATTGCGCCGCACATAGCAGGTACGCCGGTGGTGTAGCTTACTGCCTGGCTGCCGACTTCTTTGTAGCATTCTTCGTGGTCGCACACGTTGTAAATATAATAGGTTTTATCTTTGCCGTCTTTTTTGCCGGTAAAAATGCAGCCGATATTGGTTTTGCCCTTAGTACGCGGGCCAAGGCTTGCCGGGTCGGGCAGCAGGGCTTTCAAAAATTTAATCGGCACAATTTCGTGCCCTTCAAACATTACCGGCGTGGTAGAAAGCATGCCTACGTTTTCCAGGCAGCGCATATGGTCAAGGTAGCTCTGCCCAAAGGTCATAAAGAAGCGGATGCGTTTTACTTCGGGAATGTTCAGCGCCAGGCTTTCAATTTCTTCGTGGTGCAGAAGGTACATATCCTTATGCCCAACCTGGTCAAAATCATATTCGCGCTTAATGCTCATAGCAGGAATTTCTACCCATTTGCCGTTTTCCCAATAGCTGCCGGGGGCAGATACTTCGCGCAGGTTAACCTCGGGGTTGAAGTTGGTGGCGAAGGCATAACCGTGGTCGCCGCCGTTGCAGTCCAAAATATCAATAGTATCGATGGTGTCGAACTCGTGTTTTTTGGCATAAGCGCAGTAAGCCTGCGTTACGCCCGGGTCAAAGCCGCAGCCCAACAGCGCGGTAAGGCCCGCTTCTTCAAATTTTTTGCGGTATGCCCATTGCCAGCTGTAATCAAAATAAGCGCTGAAGCCTGCTTCTTTGCAGCGTTTTTCGTAAACGGCGCGCCATTCGGGGTCGTCGGTGTTTTCCGGTTCGTAATTGGCGGTATCCATATAATTTACGCCGCAGGCTAGGCATGCATCCATAACCGTTAAATCCTGGTACGGCAAGGCAATGTTCATTACAAGGTCGGGTTTGTATTCATTAATCAGCTCTTTCAGCTGTTCAACATCGTCAGCATCCACCTGCGCTGTGGTAATTTTGGTGGCGGTTTTGCCTTGCAGTTCTGCCGCGAGCTTATCGCATTTGGCTTTGGTACGGCTGGCAATGCACAGCTCCGTAAAAATTTCGCTCACCTGGCAGCATTTGTGGATGGCAACGGTAGCAACGCCGCCGCAACCGATAACAAGAACTTTACTCATTTTACAACTCTCCTTTAAATTTTATTTATGCAATGCTAAAAGCAATTCCCTCAAAACTTTGCAGGCCGTAGCGGTCGATACGCCGCTGGCGTCCAGCATCGGTGCCAGCTCGTTTACGTCCGCGCCGATTACGTTGGCCGTACACACGCAGCGCAGTGCAGCCAACAGCTGTACAAAACTTACGCCGCCAGCTTCCGGCGTGCCGGTGCCCGCAAAAACGGCAGGGTCAAGGCAATCCAAATCTATCGTAAAATACACGGGCGTGCCGTCAGCCTTAAGCTGCGCCACGGTTTCTTCCAGCCCGTCAAAAGTAAATTTCTGCATTTGGGTATGTTCTTTGGCAAAGGCAAATTCTTCGCGTTCGCCGCTGCGGATGCAGAACTGATGGATGCGCCCATCACCCACAAGCTCGTGGCAGCGGCGGATAACACAGGCATGGCTTAATTTTGCGCCGAGGTAATCGTCGCGCAAATCGGCATGCGCATCAAAATGGATGATATGCAGGTTAAGATATTTTTTTACGGCGGCACGCACAGCGCCCAGCGTTACAAGGTGCTCGC
>UMGY01005741.1_pt1 | contig 12983 bp, 25 predicted proteins | sample 1965391 | NCBI WGS metagenome assembly UMGY01 (sample SAMEA4836084, study PRJEB28245) | human gut metagenome | biome: gut microbiome; material: fecal sample | place: Denmark | collected 2008 | reverse complement strand
TGGGCATTACACGTATTATGTCCGTTTTGCATGTAAAGGATTCTAAGCATTTGCAACTACTTAGAAGAGCTAAACCCTGTGATGTTATCGGTGTGAGGAATAGATGTCTATAATCTCTTTGTAAAAGTCTCTACGACCTACGAGATAGTCATCTCCCCAATACTCTACTACCTTCTTAAGACCTTCAATCACTTGATACATAGTAGCGCCATTACTGAAGTATGTTAACAGCTCTAAATGTCCATGTATGTCCTCTTTACACAAATGCATCCATTCGTTGCCAATTGGATTGTAAATGTATAATATGCTGTTAGTCAAAGGTCTAGCTGGACGTAGTTTAATTCCGCTTGGATGAATGTATTCGAATACCATAAATGTGCGCATGGTTAACCTGTACACCATGAGGTTTTAATTGTTATTTACTTCCAGATAAGTTTAGAGCCTTTGGAATATGCTACATAAGATTCATCATTAAGTACTACATATAACGAATCAAAGTCGTCTTTGCTTTCATTAAATGCATCTTCAATGTCCTTCTTATTGTTAGCTTCCTTGACTATTGTCTCTTCGTCTGGGTCAAAGTTCTCTCCTATTAAAGTGTACCAAGTACTTGGTAATTTCCCACAAACTGCATCAATCAGAGCATCTGTGAAATCGTCTTCGATGTAGTCCATAAATATATATTATTATTGTCAACTCAAATAAAAGGTGAGTATGCATATCTATCACAGACCTACATACTCTTAATAATATTCATTTTACACATTCAAACGGTCTGAACTACGTACTTTAGTACTTTATATCTCGTCCCACTCCAAGTGGAGATTTGTTCAAGCAAATAATAGCCTACTGCTTCCTCAAACAGGGGATTTGTCAGTTTATACATTATACCATTATTTGCATGAATTGCATCGTTCCGATTACGTCCAAATACAGTTCTTAGTTTTGATTTCTTCGCTTTCATTTCACTATTCAGCTAACTACATACTAACAAATATATCTGAATAAGCATGATAAAAAGAAAGACACAAATAGACTTTCTAAATGTGCCTTTCAATAAGAAGTACTTTGTTATTCCTTACAATATGCAATAACATTTACGTTCATTTGTGAGCCGTCCCTTGCGACGCTTTCAAACGTTTCTATCGCCTTTGCGGTTACTTCCGTACCTTGTAAATCTGCAAGACATTCCGCTATTGTCTTATTTTCAAACATATTGAAAATACATTTGTCTTTGTCCGCCTCTGGAAGAATGTCAACCGGTGTAATACGCTTGTTGTTTTCACGGTCGTTGAAAGACCGGAACAAAGAGTTTATAGATACGTTTCTTGCCACTCCATTGACCTCAACGGCAACTTGAAAGAACGTATTGCCATTTACAACGCCCTTTGTAATAGTTCCGTTGAACTCGTTAATTTCAGCGGGAAATTTCAATTTGTCGCCTACCTTGATAGAATCAGGATTAACACCCAAACGGTTTAAAGCCGCCGCAATTTCGTTTTTGCTTGCTTTCGGTAACTTCTTGTTAACTTCTTGTAATTCTGCTAAATTCATAGTTTAATAATTTATTAGTGAAACAATATAGAACGGGCTTATTTACCCGTTCTTGATTTAATTTTATACGTTTGCAATTAGTTCTTTATATTCTGACATTGTGATATAACAACCTGTGAGATTAACACGAACTAAACCGTTTGATAAAATAGTGTACATAAGCTAATAATTTTAAAATGAATATTATAAAGCAAAACCAAATGATATAAATCTTTTGATTTTCTCCAAACATGGGTGAGGGGTGTGAAGGGTAACACGACTGTCGTATCCGCAATATACACAAATCTTGCAATATTCACCCAGCATCCGAGTTGGCAATATATAATATGACAACCCACCCCGGGAGTGGGAGGGGTGTGATTTTGAGCACCCGTACTTGTAAGTTGGCAATATATATTAATTTCTATTCATCTTACTAATTGCAAGCAAGCCCCGAAGGGGCGCAGATTGCCACAGCACGTCATGAAGTTCCGAGTTGGCAATATACTTAATATTAACTGTGAATTTGAGTTGGCAATATATAATATATATTAATAATTATATTACCATTTGGTAATATTGAAATATATAACTAATTTTGTATTGTCAAATTAAATAGTAATATATTTGCGAACTTAAATCGCAGAATTTAATAACAATTAAAATTTATAACAATGGCTAAAGAAGTTAAAGACTTAACAAGTAAAGAAGTAGATGAAGTAAAAATATTAAAGACTAGTTTGTCAGAATGTCCAGTAAATACTGATTTAGGATGTAATGAATCAAAGGCAACTAACTGGGTGAAGTTAGACAATAAAACAACAGATGTAAAATTAGAATTATTAAATAAATTGCAAGACGGACTAGCTAATGGAGCTGGTATTGAATATTTAATGCAACTATCTTGCATTTATAATAACATTCGCTAATAATGAGACATATTGATAGAATTAATAAGCAGTATGAAGAGAAGGAAGTTAAATTGCTATATGATAAAGCTGTAGCGTTAATGAATCTTCTTAGTGATGAGGAATATGAACAAGTAATTACAGATAATGCAGATATATTTAAATTAGCATCTCATCCCGAGAGGGGTGAGTTCTATTTACAAGATAAGCACAACTTAGCCCAGATTGTAGACATATTTAGTAAATTCATTAAAACTAAAGGCCTATCTAAGGACGAATTTAAAATAATGACTCTAGATGAAGTTAAAGAGTATATGGTTGATGTTATTAATGATATCACATCATTCGAACCAGATGAGCTATTCACAATAGTAAAGAACTTAGAGAAACTTCAATGATAACACAAGAAGTAGAGTTAGTAGAAGAAGCATTGTATAGGAATGCATACATATATCCAGGCTGGAAGTATTGCCTACCTGGATTACTAAAGACAATATATTTATGACAGGAGAAGAAATTATAGTAACATTTAAAGAGCCTTGGTATAATGATTATACCAGACGATTATACACTCAATTATCTGAACAAATGATTAGAGAAGAGATTGAGAGAGTGCATAAAGAACCAATCATTACTAATACTGCATTTGATATAGCAGTAGACAAGGCTTTCTTAGAGTTACTGCATGACAACAAGGATTTAATTAATATTACAGAACGATACAAGAACCATGAGTAAAATAGCAACAGAATTAGAAGCTAAGACTATGGGGGGGGGGACTCTCTCGGTAATTGATAATAAGTGCTGTACTAAAGCTAGAGCACTTGAATTAGGATGTCAGATTAAAAGTGGATTTAGTTATACTGATAATCAGTTAGTAGAGTTAGAAGGTATAGAGGCAGCTATAACTGCTCCAAATGTAATCCTTCATTATGGTTGGCAGGATATGCCAATTAATAATATACAGCAATTTAGAGTACGTTTCTCATTTGTTAATGAGAGTTCAGTGGATGGAGAGCCGTTTGAGTATTCTGACAATACTATGTACTTTACAATTACTCCAAGATTAGAGCAAGGAGAACGAACGTACACTAAGACTTTAGCAAATCCTCTTAAATATTACTTAGAGAAATTAGCACTTCCTAACCAAGACCCATATAATACACCTGTTTGGATACGTTTTGAGGGATACGTGATGCTTAGGCAAGTGTCTCAAATTACATTAGCAGTAGATTCTCAATCTGAGAATTGGGCAGAAGGAGTAACATTTCCTTCATCTGGAAGGTGGGTCAAAATGAATAATTCTGGTAGAGTATTTAGATTTACTGGTGGGGAAATAGACCTAAACATAGAACTGTATACAGCGTCAGCGCAATGATTAAAGTAACTGATAATAAAGAAGTAAAGGAAACAGTCCTAGCAGGACTTAAAAGGAATAAAGAGAAGTATGGTAAGAAGTATTGTCCATGCTCTTTAGTAAGAGATGAAGATACAGTATGTATGTGTAAAGAGTTTAGGGAAATGGAAGAAGGGACTTGCCATTGCCAACTTTATGTTAAAACTAAAGACTAATAATTATGGATGAATTAAAGAACCAATTAGCACAGTATTTATGTAGCCAAATTCATAATGGCACTAAGGATTTGATTGAATTAATTGAATCAGAAGACCTTATTAATGAACAGTGGTATAAGAACTGGAAGGAAGAGATGAGAATCTTACTACAGGAGAAGTAATTATGATAATACTTAGTGGGAACTGTCCTAGGCATCATAATGCCATTATGTTGGAACTTACAGACTTTGATGATAGTAAAATTTCCTATCTAGCTAGAATATCTAGAGGACATCATGTTGATACTCTGTTAGTTCCTAGGGAATATAAAGATACATTTGAATCTACAGAACTATATAAAGTATTACTGCCTAATATTAGTATAGGTGATGTACAATTTGCTAAAATATACTATTATGATTGACGTTAGAAAGACATTAGAGAATTTACATCAGATACTTCCAAACTTATCAATAGAGGACTTATTTAGAGTTCTTGATAACATAGTAGAGATTCCACAATTTAACGTAGGACAGACAACTACTATACGTAGAGATGATAGTGGCTGGAGACCATATGACACAGGTACATTTATATCTTATGCTAGTAATGGAATAACACTTAGTGATGAAGGAACTTGTAAATAATTGGAATGAGAAGCATCCCGAATACGTATTGGTACACGGGATGTATTCTTATGTAGACAACGGTCAGTCTAAGGATATGCACATGCTTACTATCTTTAATAAGGATAATGAATGTATATGTGAATATAAAGGAGAAGATTTTATTAAATTATATAATACATTAGAAGAAGAATGGGAAGATGCTTAATGTTAATATAATAGTAAGTGAATTATGGAGAATAAATTAAACGTACCAAAGCTGGAATATAAAACAGGAGAGCCTATGTGGGTTCATTGGGATAATAGATACGTATTGCGTGGAGGACATATACTAGGAAAATGCCCAGATGAGAATTTGATAACCACAGTGGGCTACTTGGCATATATGGACGACAAATCAATAATATTGGGAAGAGGTATTGAGAATCATTGTGATGAGGACGGTACTCGCAGAGTAAAAGATACAATACACATACCAATGAGCTTAGTAGCTAGTTTTGGAAGTTTTGATTGATGAACTATGATAAATGAGGAGTATAATAAATGGCTAATCCTTTACTTTGATATGCAATCTATAAATTTACAGTTCAATTGTAATGATATAGCATCATCACTAAAGGCACAAAGAGATAAGATAAAACAATTCTGTATTGACTGTCTAACAGGAGTAAAACATCAGGCTGACAGCTTTCTATTTGACACAAATGCCTGCATATTCTCTACTCCCGAAACCAGAGAGCTATTGTTCTCGCATGAAGAATATCTCATTCTTGAGGCTGATACTACTAAAGTAGTTGACGGAAAGTATCCCTTAGACTACGCTAACGAAATAGTAGAATCTAATGTGGACACTATTATTGACTATATAGTACAATCAGGAACAGAAACATATAATGATAGAACCAGTAGAGGATTTGGGAATAGGTGGAGTCCTTATAACGAGGAGGAGCGTAAACAAGTAATTAAACTGTTTAACTCTGGAACTTGGTATGATACACTTGGGTCCTTAAAGCATTTATATTATGAAAGAACCCCCAAAGGCTTAAGAATGTGTAACCTGACTGACGAACCCTTACAAGCCAATGTTCTAGAACATATAGAAGATATTATTTTGAACATAAAAGACCATTATGAAACATTTGCCGTTGTTCCTAGAGGTAAATCTAAATTACAAGTTTATATGACAATTAGCAATGGAACAAATGGGGCTGAAGGATGTATCATTAATCCCATGGAAGATGTGCTGAATGTACTTAAGGACTTACGGAAATGCAAAGGAGTAACTTGGTCACAGCTACTGGAAGTTGGGATAGATAATGCAGATGATTTATATTGGTGGTACGTGACATTCTCTATAGACACTACAGCTATATAATAAATTGATACCAGCCAGTAGATGCTAGGCACAAAGCCTAAGATAGTTTTTACATCTTCGTCTTGGTGGTCTACGCCAGTGCGCTCTGACGTATTCTCACTTACCGAGACGGAATCTTATTATAAACAACAAAGCCCGAACTTAGTTTAATTACTAGGCTCGGGCTTATTTTATATAGTAACATTAACAGTTATAGTAGCTGTATCTCCTGTGTTACTATTTTACTCATATTTATTGTTATATTAATTCATCTATTAGATTTATAGTTATTCATCTGTCATATTAATTGTTATATTTGCAGTATTGTTTAACCATTAAATTATAAGATTATGCCATTAGTAACAATTCCACTCCGATTATTTGGTAAATCACTTAAAGAGTATAACTTCTCTGTATTTACATTACCTGCTACTTTTAAACCGGTAGAGGAGTTTGGTATGCTTTATGTTTACTTCTATAAGGATGAAACTACTACTAGATTAATTTATTGTGGTAAAGATACCAATATTCCTCAAAGGCTAGAAGACCACGAACGTGATGACAAAGATATTATAGAAGCATCAAATTACATAGGCGTTATATACTATGCTGATTATGAGCAACTCAAAGCTGATGAAGTTGATATATTAGAAGGCAACAACTTCGAGAAGAACATTCAACATAATTGTTGAATTATTTCCATTGGGACAGAATGGATAGGATGCCAGTTCATCCCTCCTTCTGTTCTCATAAAGACATAATTATCTTCTTTATTGTACACCATTATAGTACTGTTGGTACATTTAAATAATGCTGTAACTTTTACTTGCCCGTCTTCTTTAGTCATTACTCCACATTCTAAAACGGGATGTTCCTGCACTTTAGTCCATTTATTATCCATATTAATCCATTTAATTATTATCAGTTGTATATCTATATGTAAAGTTATTGATTATTAGCCAATTAAACTAATGTAAGAATGTTAAGTATTGTTACTAGGTTGTTCACCTAGCATATCATCATCTTCCTCTCCCTCTATAAATGCCAAAAGCTCACCAGTCTTAGCATCTCTTATATATCTAATTCCAGGAGCTACATATTCAGTAACTACCTCTTTATCACCCCACCATGGTACAAATGTGTTACTCATTATCATAATTGTTAATAATAGTAGTTGCAGGAACTACCCCAAATCCATACTTATTAAATCTTCTCATAAATTCATTCTTATCCTTAATTATATAATTAAATAGAAGTCTAAGATTTCTAAGTCCATTATTCTCACTAGTCCCCACATAAGGATTATTATTAATAAGTCTATCAATCTCATCAACACTCTTGAAGTTGGGAACTCCAGACTTACCTGCTCTTTGTTCAAACTCTATTAAGGGATGCAATTGGGAGTTAAACTCTGAAGGAATGGTTAGATATTTATATTTATTTCTAACACTTACTTCGTTATACTCTGGATGTTCTTTCATTATCCGTTTAACAAACTCATCTTCTGATACTATATTGTCCTTCATTAGAGCTTGTAGCCTAGGTCCTCCAGTCTTAGCGTACTGATGATACTCAGTTGGAGTCATATCTTTTAATAATGCTGCTTGCACAGTTTCTATTCCATGCTTAGCTTCATGACCCGGTACATGAGCAAAATCGTCCCTAAGTATCTCAAAGGCAATTCTATCGAAGTCTTTAGTAGTTAGTATTTCCTCACTAGGGACAGACCTAGAGAACTTTATTATATCATTATCCAAACCTACATCTCTCTTATTTCTGGGAAGTACAGTTAAGTTTCCATTGTTATATCTATCGACAAATCTCTTAGCTGCTTCGCCATACTTAGTCCCTAATTCTGCATCTATACTAGCGATTCTCTGTTGCGTTTCAGGATTTAGTAGATATTCCACGAAATTCTGTATGTTCTTATTAATGTCTAAATCACCATTCATAGAAGTTCCTGTATCAATGAACTGGCTCTTCTCTAATGGCTTAGCTCCTTTCTTAAACACTCTACCATTCTTCAAATCATCTCTAAGACTAAAGATTACTTGGTTATTAGAATATCCATTATCATATACATTATTAAAGATTACCCCGTCAGCACTCATCTTATCAGCTGCTCGTTCTAATGCTGCCCTGTTAGGTACATCACCTACAGTAACTATTGGTCTCTCTAACTCTAAATCACTTTCTACTCTGTAAGGTCTCTTGGCAAATCTCTCTCTCTAGCCTTAGCTGCTTTCTCTGCCTTACCTGGTATAGAATGATTAGCTGCTGTTCTAGGATTACCTAATTTACCTTGATACCATATACCAACTTCAGGAGCACCTTCATGAATAGCATCCCACCTTTCTGGACTGTATAATGTTAACTTAGTAGGAGCATCAGTATCATGTACTACATGTATGGATTGTCTAGGTCCCCAACCTACATTATTGGGCAATGGCTCAACTGAAGGAGTCCCTTTATCTATAGCCTTACTAATTACTCTAGCTCTAGCCCATTTATTACCACCAACAGCCATATCTTTTACTGGCTTTAACTTAGGTCCAAAGTTACGCATTCCAAATCCACCTGCCAAATTATCTATGTTAAAGAAATCTGCAACTACCGGATTCATTCCTGTAGTCTTAGAGAGCATATCAGCCCAGTCTTTATATTTGTCATTACTAGCTACATTAGTTATCTTATTAACTGCTTCATTACCTGCATATCCACCTGCTACTGATAATGGTCCAAATATTGCACCTGTTAATAATGTACTAACATAAGGTGCGGCTTCTCTCCTTCCTCTATCTACAGCTCCTGCTAGATTTATATTTCTAGGAGTAACTGTTACTTCTGGTAAAGTTACATTATTCATACCATTCTCATTATTAACTGGCAATACTATATTACCTCTCTTATCATAACCTCCCATATATTTAATAGGTCGAGCTGGATTCTTGTATTTAATAATCATACCATTCTCACCTTTAGGAATACCATTATATACCCCAGTAAGTACTTTAGCATAATTAGTAGCTTCTGCATATCTTCTCTTACCTTTATTAGAACCTGTAAGCTTAGCTACAAACTTATTAATATCATCATTCTCATCAAAGTCATATAGTCTCTTTAGGAATTGTACCTTATCTGCTGCATACTCATCCATAGAATTATAAGACCTAAACTTCTGCTTAATAGCTTCACCTTTAGCATTCTTATCATTACCAGTTACATAATCACCTTTCCATGAACTACCAGTAGTTAAATTGCCAAAGTTGTACTTACCTTGTGCAGACCTACCCCAACTAGATTCTAATGCGTCTTGTGCTAATAACATTCTAATTGCATTATCATTAGTAATACCTGCCTTCTTATAGGCATTAATAAGTTCTGTAGACCATTGCTTTCTGTTAGTATATGGACTCTTCCAAGTTGAGTTGGCAGTTTTAGTAACAGGTTTATCAGTAACAGATTTACTAGCTACTGGCTTATTAATTACTGGCTCTGCTATAGGATTATTAGCTACTACATCAGGTTCATTAGTATCTCTTACTGGTACTACTAATGCTTCCGGCTTATCGTAAACTGTATTAAAGTTATATTCACTGAATGGATTAATAGGATTAGTAATATCAGTGTAATCTATTGTAGGATTACTTACTGGATTATAACTTACGAACTTCGTTCCTTGTTGAGCTTTCTTGATTCGCTTCTTATAGGTTGGGCGACTTGATTTGATGAACTTCTTACGCATATCCCTCTTACCGTTAATCTCTTCTTGTTTCTTTAGCAGAGGGGACTTCTTAAAATCAAATCTTCCACCATGTGCCATAGTTACCAATTCCGGATTTCTAACAGACTTACCTTCAATCCATATAGGATTAGATTGCTGTAATATGAAAGGACGACCTACTTTATCCATTAATGCAGCTTGTTTAGTAAGCCTAACTTGGTTAGCAGTATTAGGAGAATCATTCCACCTCTTAGCATAGTCAGCAGGATTAAATTTCCACATATCTTGAGAAGTCTGTCTTAATTTACCTTTGTTCATTTGAAACTTAACCAAGTGTCCAGCAACATCATCAATAGGACCTATATAATCAGTTCCTGGCTGCCTAAAGGTCATGAACTCTTTATCTCCCATACGCATTACTGGTTCAGCTTCCTTACCAATAATTTTACCAATCGGATTCTTTCCTGCGTATTCTGTAAATTCAGAAGCTTCTTGAAATTTCAATGGCCTACCAGAGGGTACTACTGCACTCATTTCGTATCTTCTGTTATATATCCCAGGATAAAGCTGCTCATATCTATCGCCATGACTAAATCCTCTCCTTGCTTCATTACGGCTAATAGGTTTGATATTACTAGTAGCTTTATTAAAGAACATTCTTTTAACTACTGGATTCTCATCAAATATATATTTAGCTAATAGATTCCTGCCTTCTAAATTTCCTCCACCTAGTATTGAAGAACCTGTGTAGTCGGCTGGCATTGTTTTTATATCTTGCAAACTTACTGATGCATTACCGTTAGTTCTCTTGGCAGCTTTATAAGCAGCCACTTTTAATGGTAATTTCTCTACCTTAGATAGAAATGGAGTAATTCTGTTAGCTGTTGCCATTGCTATATTAGAAGGAGTCCTTGCTTCCTTATTAAATATCCAATGATTCTTGTTAATAGGATTCCAAGCTAGGTCAGCGTCACCTTTAATTGATTTAGTTATTAACTTGTCCTTTCCAATCTTATATCCTTTAGCACCACCATACCAAGCTCCTGGATTAGTATAAACTCCAATTTCAGACGGAATGCCAGTCTTATTTTCTAACCAGTTACCCCAGCCCCCGGTAAGCTTATCCACAGTCATATTACCTAAAGCTCCTCCTACAACAGCGGCTGGAGTTGTTACTAATGCAGCACCAGCTGCTGAAGGAAGTATAGTTCTTTCTATTCCAACTAGAGGATTAGTCTCGTTGGACATGGAAGCTTTGAATCTATCTCTAGCTCCTTTAATAGGATGCCAATAGTCTCTATTTCTTTCAGCAGCTGACCTGGTATCATTAGAAGGTTCTCCACCTAAATCTACAATGGAATACTGTCTAGGTTTAGCTTTAATAGGTTCATGAGTTTCTGGCCTAACTACTTTAGTATTATCGGACTCTATGGTATTTCCTTGTTGTAGTTTAGGTATTACTTTCATTATTTATTCGATTTATCGTTATTGGTGAATCTCTTCCATATTCCTGTTACTGAATCTATGCCAAGCAATCCCATACAACACAACAGGACTGTGTCTATCATTAATGGGGCTTGAATTACGTTTATTGCACAGTATATTAACACTCCCAAGCAGACAAACCACCCTACTACTCCGCAGAGTCTCTTAGATGATATGCCAGAGTGGGATGTGAATACTTGCTTTAAGAATGTTACAAACTTCATTATATAATTACATTTATAGAAATATTAGCTGTGTCACCTCCTATATATGCCTGATTTATTGGTATTTCAGTAGTTACCCCAGATTGGCATACTGCATTATTTGTTACACTATCTGCATCTACAGTCACCCTGTATGTACTGAAATATCCAGTGAACAATAATTTAGAGACATTAGTTAAATCAGTTGGTAAATCAAAGTGGAAGTTTCTGTCAAAGAAAGTTGCCCCTTGATAGTCTAGAGTTCCAGACCTAGGAATTGTTATAAACCCGTCTGGAACTCCATCTATGTAAACATCTGCTACAAAGTCATAGGATTTAGACGTGAGTGTAGAATTAGTTATTGAGACATGTACATTAAAATCATACGGGAATGTTGATAGCTGTACATCGTCTTCCTTAACTAATTGATTATTAGTGTAACTACCATTAGCTTCTAGTCCGAAGAACTCTACTCTATCTCTAGTGGCACACTTGGTTGGAGTATTTGTACCTCCACCAGCTAAATTAATTAAATATTGTTCTGTTGCAATTTTATTTGTCATTTTAAATACTTGCTATGTATTGTTTATACACATAACGGCAAGTAGACCCTGTACTGGTAGATTCTGATTAGTTCCTATAAAAAGTCTATCTGTTTCATAATTAGAATAGTAGTTCATAATCTTTGCATTATTTAATAGGAATGCTACGTAAGTATTACTTCCAATCACACTATTGCCAAACAAAGTTACAGTTCTTATAGTACCTGCTATAGGGTATACCACCATAGATGAAGCAGGAATATCTGGTGTAGCCGATGTGCTTTGACCATACATATTCATGATTGATATACCCATTGTAGTGTCTGTAGTAGTGTTATTAAAGAATATTAGGGTGCTGCCGCTTAGTGAACCGTTTAATAAATCTATAGCGTCAGCAATACCCCCCCCCCGACGGTAGGTTATCATTGAACTGTTGCTTAGTAATGCATCTATTGTTCGCAACTCCGTCTAAGCTCAAGCCTTCTGCTCTGGCTTCAGCTGCTGTTACTAATTCATTAGTGCTTTCCATTATTCTTGATATTCTCTTAAATTACCAATTGTTACTTCAAATTCATCTGATTTCATGTAGGGTGATACATCTGCATCTTTAGCAGCTTCGTTCAAACAGAACATGTCTGAAGGAAACGATAGTGCCTTTACCCTTATTTGCTTAAGTAGTCTGGAGTGTTTGGCTTTAGACCAAACCCAGACGTCAAATATAAAATTTCTCATACTGCGATTAATGTACTTTAATTCTTAAATGTTAAGAATTTCTAAGTGTAGAAGCAGTCCACTTTTGATTGGAGCCTTTGTTAAGGCTAAAGTGCTGTAAACCACCTTGATTTACATTTACATATAACGTGAACATATTAGCTAACGGCACACCATATAGTGATACTGGAAGTGATTGTGCTAAAGCACCTCCTCCACCAGTTACTCCATAGTACAGTAATTGAAATGGAATATTATTCGTCATATTAGACTTTACAGTGTCCATCACTGCCTGGTCTGAACTGTTTACTTCTAAGGTATCACTTCTAACTGTGCTAATTAA
>UMGY01023436.1_pt1 | contig 13437 bp, 8 predicted proteins | sample 1965391 | NCBI WGS metagenome assembly UMGY01 (sample SAMEA4836084, study PRJEB28245) | human gut metagenome | biome: gut microbiome; material: fecal sample | place: Denmark | collected 2008 | reverse complement strand
AGCCGATGATCAATCTCGAACGGGTGTACGATAATCAACTGACTCTCTTTTAATTATTTTCGTCGAACTCACGTTATTTACTTGGATCTAGATACCGATTTTGGAAATTATTCAGGTGCAGTAATGGGATCGGCTACAGATGAATCACAGTATGCATATACAGGAAACTCTATTGAGACATTTTATAACGGGGCTTGGAGTCCGATAAATGCTCAAAGTGGGACATGGAATACTTGTTATTCTGGTATCTCTAATTGTAATTTATTCTTGGATAAGTATCTTGGCCTGACATTTCCAGAGTTAGAGCAGAATGCAGACTATAAGCCTCAGATGTTCCGTTATAATAACTACCAGTATGAGGTACGTTTCTTGAGGGCTTATTTCTACTTTAATTTAGTGCGACAATATGGTGATGTTCCATTTACAGATCATTTTATGTCTGCCGATGAAAGTAATTCTTTAGGTCGTACTCCTGCTAAGGATATATTTGATTATATTATTTCTGAATGTGATGAGATAAAAGACTTGATAATAGAAGATTATGCTAATCTTCCAGCAGATGTGGTACTGCCTAGTGAATCTCCAGAAACAGGACGTGTAAATAAGGCTACCGTATTAGCTTTGAAAGCTCGTGCAGCTCTTTATGCGGCAAGTCCGTTGTTCAACACGGAAAATAATCCAGAATTGTGGCATCGTGCAGCTACGGCAAATAAAGAGTTACTGGATTATTGTGTGAACAATCGTGGAATGAAGCTGGTAGATGATTATGCTTCTTTGTGGGATAAGAATAACTATAAAAATGCAACTGATGAGTTGATTTTTGGTCGTCGTGCCAACAAGGAGTCAAGTTCTATGGAATCTTATAATTATCCTGCCGGTATTGAAGGTGGAAAAGGAGGAAACTGCCCTACACAAAATCTGGTGGATGCATATGAAACTACCGACGGTTATCCGGTTCGTTTGGTTGATGGCGTATGGAAAGCGGAAGGAAGTACCGTGTTTAATCCTGCAAAACCTTATGAGAACCGTGATCCACGTTTGAAAATGACAATTTGTGTAAATGAAGAGGTAGAATGGCCTACTTGGAATGAAACTCCAATTTATACTTATCAGGGAGGTGCAAATGGACAGCCTTTGAATGGAGGTACTCCAACGGGATATTATTTGAAGAAATATTGTCAGGGAGACATTGACCTTCGTTCTAATAGTACTTATAAGTCAGCTTATCATACGTGGATTACTTATCGTTTGGGAGAATTCTATTTGAATTATGCGGAAGCTGTATTCCGTTATTTAGGAAATGCAGATGCAACGGATGCCGAGTTTACTATGTCGGCTCGACAGGCTGCCAGTATGACGCGTGAGCGTAAAGGAGTGAATATGCCTGCTTTCCCGTTACGTATGTCAAATGAAGATTTTTGGGAAGCATATAAGAAAGAACGTATGGTGGAACTTGCTTTTGAAGGACATCGTTTTTGGGATGTTCGCCGTTGGAAAGAAGCTGATAAATATTTTTCAAGTGTAGACGGTTTGCAAATAACTAAGACTGGTGACAATGCGGATGGAACAGGTATCTACTCTTATGCAATTGTGAAGAATACTCGTCAGTGGGACGATAAGATGTATTTCTTCCCTATACCTCAATCTGAAAGAATGAAGAATCCTAATTTAGGTCAGAATCCGGGCTGGTAAGCCTGGATTCCAGATTGGAAATCAAGTATAAATATTAAAAAATAAAATATATCATGAAAAGACTATTTACAAGTTTCTTAGGTGCTGTCTGTCTTTTTGCATTATCAGCATGTTCTGATGAAGAGACTCCGGTTCCACAGCCAGGAGGTAGTGATACAGAAGAACTGCCTGCACTTCCCTCTGAAGTGGTAAAAGACGGTCGGGCTATGTGGGTAAGTTATGATCCTACTCCTGATGCGGATGCTAATTCTACTACTTTTATACACGGTGCTTTAGTTAGTTGGCGACTATTACAAAGCGATCAGTCTAACGTGGCATTTGATATTTATAAATCGGTAGATGGAGGGCAGGAAGTAAAATTGAATGGCGAGGCACTGCTTAATTCAACTTGTTTTCTGGATGAAAATATAGATGCTACAAAAGCAAATCATTATCGTGTTACATTATCTGGAAACACTGAAACAATTTGTGAGTGTGATTTTACGCCAGAGATGGCTCAAACTTATTACCGTAAAATTACATTGAATGCAAATCCTTCTACAATTGAATTGCCGGAAAGCGGTTCTTATGTAGCAGATGATATTCAGGTAGGTGAACTGGATGGTGATGGTGAAATGGAAATTGTGGTTAAACGTGAACCTTATGATGGAGCTAATCAAGGGGGATGGCATAGTGGTACCACTTTGTTGGAGGCCTATAAACTGGATGGAACTTTCCTTTGGCGTATTGACTTGGGAGTTAATATTCGTTCAGGCTCTCATTATACTTCTTATATATTGTACGATTTTGATGGTGATGGATTGTGTGAAATCGCTTTCCGTTCTGCTGAAGGTACTCAGTTTGCAGATGGAAAGATGATTACAGGTGAAGATGGAAAAGTTCATGATTATCGTATCCGTGATTTAAATGGTACCGGATGGGCTTCAGGTGCTGGACTTCCTACTACTTGTGGCTTGATTTTTGAAGGTCCTGAGTATATCTCAATATGTCGTGGATATGACGGTCGTGAAATTGCACGTACGGATAATATTCCTCGCGGAGGAGAAGGTTCTAAAGTGGAACGTGCTGAATATTGGGGAGATTACTGGGGTGACGATTACGGAAACCGTATGGATCGTTTCTTTATTGGAGCTGCTTATTTGGATGGAATTCCAGATCCAACAACAGGCGCTAGAACTTCTAATCCGAGTTTGATTGTAACTCGTGGTGTGTATAAGAACTGGCAAGTTTGGGCCTTTGATTTGAAGGGATCAGAGTTGGAAAACCGTTGGAAGTTTGATACAAAAGATCATGACGAAAAATGGCTGGCAATGTGTTCTCACGCTTTCCGTGTAGCAGACTTGGATAATGATGGAAAAGATGAAGTATTGTATGGACAAGCTGCAATTGATGACAATGGAAATGAGCTTTGGTGTACAGGAAACGGACATGGAGACTGTTTGCATGTAGGTAAGTTTATCAAAGATCGTGACGGTTTGCAGATTGTTGCTTCATTTGAGGAAGAAAATACATATTCTGTACAAGGATTAGGATATGGATGTCAGGTTATTGATGCGCGTGATGGTTCTTTGATTTCTGCTCATGGAGCTGGAAAACGTGGTGATGTGGGACGTTGTATTGTAGCAGATGTAGATCCTGATAGTCCAAATATGGAATATTGGTCTTCAATGAATTCTGGAATGTACAATTGTGGTGGTCCTACAGATGTACCTGTAAGTTCTGATATGCCTACTGGTATTGGTGGTGGTACACTATATAATGCGGCAATTTGGTGGAGTGGAGAGCTGACACGTGAGTTGTTTGACCGTGCCTTAATTGTAAGCTATAAAGCTAATCCGAGAACGAACAAGAACCGTCTTGTGAATTTTGCAACTGGATATGGAAGTAATGACGGTAATCATAGTACAAAATATAATCCTTGTTATTATGGTGATTTCTTGGGTGACTGGCGTGAGGAAGTTATAATGGGTTCTCCAGATCAGTCAGCGATTTATATTTTCTCTACGAATTATCCGACAGAGCATCGTTTCCCGCATCTTATGACAGATCATACTTATGACATGAGTCAGGCGATGCAGAATATAGGTTATAATCAACCTACTCATTTAGGCTATTATATTGGCAATAAATAATAGTTAAACAAAAGTTAGTTAGATTTCGGTTGGCGTGTGAGCAAGTGATTGTGTGGACGCCAACCATTTTTATTTTGTGTAATAAAAAAGAGACTATTTCCCGGTAAAACGAAATAGTCTCTTTTTCTTTGATTGAATAATATGGTAGAAGCTTAAATACCTCTTTCTTTGATGATACCGTTCTGGTAAGCTACCAGCAGTTTCTTCAAATCTTCAATTTGTACCATCAGTTCGCGTCCTTTGTCGGTATCTTTCACCATCATGCGCTGACTGCTCAATTCTACGATTTGGGTGGTCGACTTAATGTCTTGGCCTTCTTCAATGGCTTTTTGGGTAGAAGTGAAGGGTTCGTGCTGTACAAGCTGGAAACCGCGTGAGTGGTATACCAACGTGTAGCCTGCAATGCCCGTTTCCGGTTGGTAAGCCTTGGAGAATCCTCCATCAATAACCATCAGTTTACCATTGGCCTTAATCGGTTTCTCGCCTTTGACCGCTTTTACCGGTACATGTCCGTTGATGATGTGGCGATGTTCTCCTTCCACGCCGAATTCATCCAGAATCATGTCACAGATATCTTCACGGTCGCGTAAGGTGTAATAATAACCTTTTACTTCTTTGTGCGTTTCCTTATCGGTCAGGAAATAACGTTCGAAGGTAGCCATTTTACTCTTGTCGAAGGCGGGAGAATTCTTTCCGCACCATAGGTACCAGATGAAGTCTCTGGCAAATGCTTTTTCTGAATTGTCTTCTTCTGCAAAATAAGCCGTACGGATAAGCTGGCCAACACGCTTGAGTAAGGCTTCTCCTTTGTATTTCTTTCCAAGAATTTCAACTTCCTTGAGTGTTCCGTCAGCATTCATGGGCATAGAAGCGTGGAAGAGTAGGTTCGAGTTGCATACATTGTACATGCATCCGTAGCGGAAAATACATTTCATGTGCTTGCGCAACTTTTCGCTTCCCGTGAAAGATTTGTGCAATTTCTGTACGATTTCTTCTTCTTCCGTCAACTGGTATGGGTTTTCCGGGTCGATGGTCGGGAACAGGCAGTCGCGCATTTCGTAATCTTTTCCGTCTAGCTGGAATACTTTCCGCTTGAAGTCAATGTGGTGCAACAGCAGACGGCTGTCCATGTCAAATTCCGGATGACGTCGGATGGCAGCAGCTTCCAGCTTAAACTGGATAATGGTGATGGCCTTGTGCATCTGTGAGATGAGCCGCAAGGTCTTGTCATTGTATGAACTGCTTTCGGGGGCAATCTTAGGAGCAAAGTATTCGCATGGGTCGTTGGCGTATGCTTCCATGGCAAAGGTAGCCAGCGGAAGCAGGTTGATGCCGTATCCGTCTTCTAGTGCCGGCAGATTGCCGTAGCGCATAGCCAGACGTAGTACGTTGGCAATACAACAGTCATTGCCCGAAGCGGCTCCCATCCAGAGGATGTCGTGATTTCCCCATTGGATGTCGAAGTTATGGTAATCGCAAAGCGTGTCCATGATGATGTGAGGACCAGGACCACGGTCGAAAATGTCTCCTAAGATATGCAGTGAGTCGATGGTCAGTCGCTGTATCAGGTTACACAGTGCAATGATGAAGTCATCGGCGCGGCGTGTGTCAATGATGGTACGGATAATGACATTGATGTAGGCCTGCTTGTTGGGGTCCATGGGACTTTCGTGAAGTAACTCCTGAATGATGTAGGAGAATTCTTCAGGCAGTGCCTTGCGTACCTTTGAACGTGTATATTTGGATGATACATTCTGGCAGACTTTTACCAGCTGGTTCAGAGTGATGACATACCAGTCCACGAGGTCTTTTTCCACTTCCTTTACCAGTTGTAACTTCTGCTCCGGATAATATATCAGCGTACAGAGTTCCTTTTTCTCCATTTCGCGGAGGTTGTTGCCGAAAATCTCGTTTACCTTCCGTTTGATAGCTCCGGAAGCATTGCGGAGCACATGCTGGAAAGCTTCGTATTCCCCGTGCAAGTCGGCCAGAAAATGTTCTGTTCCTTTCGGAAGGTTCAGAATGGCCTCCAGGTTGATGATTTCCGTGCTGGCTGCAGCCAGGTTGGGGAAATCGTGTGAAAGGAGTTCCAGGTAGCGGATATCCTTCTGTATCATTTCCGGGGTAATTTGTTTGTAGGTTTTCATGATATCGAGTGATTTAAAAGTTTCTATAAAAATAACATAAGCACTAATTGTGCAATAATGACGCGGGTAAACATTCCGAGAGGGTAGACTGTCGCGTAGCTTACCGAAGGTTCATCTCCTGGAATAATGTCATTGGCATAGTTCAGTGCCATTGGGTTGGCCATACTTCCGCAGAGCATACCGCATGTATTTCCGAAGTCCATTTTGCACAGGCGAAGGGATACTAACGCCATGATAACGACAGGAATAAAGGTTATCAGGAATCCGATGCCTACCCACAAGGCTCCTTCCGGACGCATAACCGTTTCAAAGAAGTGTGCTCCGGCATCTAGTCCAAGACAAGCCAGATAGAGAGACAATCCAATACCTCGGAGCATCAGGTTAGCACTACGTGTGGTATAAGTCACCAGATGCAGACGAGGCCCGTAGGCTCCAATCAGGATGCCGATTACAATCGGTCCGCCTGCCAATCCCAATTTGACAGGTGAGCTGATGCCTGGAATGGCAATAGGAATGGACCCTACGATGAGTCCCAGTATGATGCCGATAAAAATAGAGGCTAAGTTAGGATCTTTAAGTGTTTTTACGGTATTCCCTAGCACTTTCTCTACATTTTGAATGGCTGCCGCTTCACCTACTACCGTCAGACGGTCACCTAATTGCAGTACCAGTCCTGGAGTGGCCAGCAGTTGCACACCGCTTCGCAGCACACGGCTGATATTGATGCCATACGTGTTGCGCAGACGGAGTGACCCCAGTTTCTTTCCGTTGATTTCCGGTCGGGTGACGATAATGTGTTTGGAAATCAGTTTGCTGTCGATGGCATTCCAGTCGATGTCTTCTTTGTTCCAGTCCCGTTTTTCCTGTTCACCGAACAGAATGGTCAGTGTGGGTGCATCTTTTTCGGTCGTGATTACCAGAATACGGTCGTTCTCTTTCAGTATCTTTTCGGAAGTCGGAATGCTCACGGTACCTTCACGCCAGAGTCGTGAGATGACGAATTTGGGATAGCCTACCTGAGCAATATCCTGTATGCTTTTGTTGAAGATGGCGGGATTATGTATTTGAAAAGTAGCGATGTACGTGTGGTTGGAATCGTCATGTTCATGCTCCTGCATGTCAGATGGGCGTACAAAGAACTTTCTGATAACAACGATGGCAAAAATAACTCCCACTACTCCGAGCGGATAGGTCACGGCACAGCTGAGAGCAGCTCCGCTGGTGGGTTCTCCTAATTGCTTCAGTGTCTGCTGTGCGGCACCTAATGCAGGAGTATTGGTGGTGGCTCCACAAAGAATACCTACCATGTCGGGCAGGCTGATGGGAGTGGTCATACTCAGCACTACGGCCATTATTGTACCGAGGAAGATGACTCCTAATCCTAACAGGTTCAGCCGGTACCCGCCTCGCTGAAATGAACTGAAAAATCCTGGACCGACCTGTAGTCCTAATGAATAGACAAAGAGAACCAATCCGAAGCTTTCTGCATAGCTGAGCATTTGCGGATCGATGGCGAGCCCTAAATGCCCGGCCAGAATTCCGGTGAAGAAAACAAATGTGACTCCAAGGGAGATACCGCAGACATGAATTTTCCCTAATCCTAATCCGATTGCCGTAATTAACGACAGTATGATGACCGCCTGAAGAGCGGATTGTTCCACAAATAAATTAATTAGCCATTCCATGCTGCAAAGATATATACTTTGTGGAAAATAATTCTTTCGTGTCAGACAAAATGTTAGAAAATGTATGCAGAAAAGAAATCCCCGAAAGACTTTCAGGACCAATTTGGCCGATAAAAGTCTTTCGGGGATGATAAAATAATGGTAGGACTTGTATGCCAGAATTATCGAACGAACAACAGTTCGCGATATTTCGGAAGTGTCCACATCTGATCATCGACAATCAGTTCCAGTTTGTCGATGTGGTAACGGATTTGTTCTAGCATCGGAGCTACTGTATCGTGATAAGCAATGGCTTTTTCGCGTTCGCTGGTAATACGGTTAGCCACTTTGCGGGCTTCTACCATTTCGTCCACATGCTTCTTGATGAAGGAAGTATGTTCTGAAATTTCCTTGATGATAGCCAAGTTTTCAGCAGATAAGGTTTGAGCTTCTTCTTCTGAGAACAATGATTTCATCTTGTATGCATTGTCTATCAGTTTTGTCTGGTATTCAATGGCTACCGGCACCACGTGATTCATCACCAGGTCACCTAATACACGCGCTTCAATCTGGATTTTCTTGGTATACATATCCCATTTCACCTCGTTACGGGCTTCCAGCTCTTTGCGGGTCATGACACCAGTTGATTCGAACATGCGGATGCTCTCCGGTTTCAGGTAGTTATCGAAAATTACCGGGCAGCTGGTTTCGCAGTCCAAACCGCGTCGTGCTGCTTCTACCTTCCACTCATCGCTGTAGCCGTTGCCGTCGAAGCGGATAGGCTTGCATTCCTTGATGCATTTGCGAACCACCTGGATGATAGCAGAAATCTTAGGTTCTCCTTTTTCTATCAGTTCATCTACTTCTTTCTTGAACTCAATGAGCTGTTCGGCTACCGCTGTATTCAGCGCAATCATGGCGCTGGCACAGTTAGCTTCTGAACCCGGAGCACGGAATTCAAAGCGGTTTCCTGTAAATGCAAAAGGAGAAGTACGGTTACGGTCTGTATTGTCAATCAGCAGTTCCGGAATTTGAGGAATATCCAGTTTCATGCCTTGTTTGCCTCCCAAAGACACTAAGTCGTCGTTGGTACTTTCTTCCAAGTGATCGAGCACTTTGCTGAGCTGTGTTCCCAAGAAAGAAGAAATGATGGCAGGAGGAGCTTCGTGACCACCCAAACGGTGAGTATTAGTAGCACTCATGATGGAAGCTTTCAGCAGTCCGTTGTGACGGTAAACAGCCATCAGGGTATTTACTACAAAGGTGATGAAACGCAGGTTTTCTTCAGAAGTTTTTCCCGGAGCCATCAATAAAGTACCGGTACTAGTTCCAAGTGACCAGTTGTTGTGCTTACCGGAACCGTTGACGCCTTTGAATGGCTTTTCGTGAAGCAACACACGGAAACCATGGTTGCGTGCTATTTTTCTCATAAGTGACATGACCAGCATATTGTGGTCTACTGCCAGATTACATTCTTCGTAAATCGGAGCAAGCTCAAACTGGTTCGGAGCTACCTCGTTGTGGCGTGTCTTGACAGGAATACCCAGTTCCAGTGACTGGATTTCCAAATCTTTCATAAAGGCAGCCACACGGCTTGGAATAGCTCCAAAATAATGGTCTTCCAACTGTTGGTTTTTGGAAGCTTCGTGTCCCATCAAAGTGCGGCCAGTCAGCAGCAAGTCCGGGCGAGCAGCATACAACCCTTCGTCTACCAGGAAGTATTCCTGCTCCCATCCTAGGTACGAAATGATTTTCTTTACAGAGGGGTCGAAGTAATGCATTACATCCAGAGCAGCCTTGTTTACGGCACTCAATGCTTTCAGCAACGGAGCCTTATAGTCGAGTGATTCTCCTGTGTAAGCAATGAATACGGTTGGGATACACAAGGTGTCGTCTACCACGAAAACAGGTGAAGACGGATCCCATGCACTATATCCGCGGGCTTCGAATGTATTGCGGATACCTCCATTGGGGAATGAAGAACCGTCTGATTCCTGCTGAACAAGCAATTTACCTGAAAACTCTTCCAGCATGCCACCCTTTCCATCGTGTTCCACAAAAGCATCATGCTTTTCGGCTGTACCTTCCGTCAGCGGCTGGAACCAGTGTGTATAGTGGGTCACCCCTAATTCGATCGCCCATTTTTTCATTCCGTCGGCTACGGCATTGGCGATGCTGCGGTCGAGGGTGGCACCGTTGTCAATCACATCAATGAGTTTGGCATATACGTTGCTCGGCAGATACTTGAACATTTTTTCGCGGTTGAATACATATTTCGCAAAGTATTCACTTGGGCGTGTTGCTGGCGAGGCCACTTCTACCGGTTTTTTGTGAAATGCCTTTTCTACTACTCTGAATCTTAATTTTGACATAATACCTTATTTCTTATTTGAGTTATTTGATTTCTATATTTACAAGTCGTTTTATTTACAGGCACTGACAAATTCGTTGGATACCTTCTTCGCATTGGTGGCGTTCGCCGAAAGATGTCAGTCGTACATATCCTTCTCCGCTTGGTCCAAAACCAACTCCAGGTGTGCTTACCACCTGAGCTTCGTACAGAAGTTTGTCGAAGAACTTCCAGGAAGTCTGGTTATCCGGTGCTTTTATCCATAGATACGGAGCATTTTCTCCTCCAAAAAATTGTATGCCTGTCTTCGAGAGCATCTTTTTCATGATTCGTGCATTGTCCATGTAATATTGTACCATGGCTTTCACTTGCTCTTTTCCTTCGGGAGTATAAATAGCTTCTGCTCCTCGCTGGGTGATGTAAGATACACCGTTGAACTTGGTGGACTGTCTTCTGAGCCATAATTTGTTCAGCGGAATCCGTTTGCCTTCCAAAGTGGCGGCTGTCACTTCTTTAGGGATTACCATGTATCCGCATCGCACACCGGTGAAGCCTGCGGTTTTTGAAAAACTGCGGAATTCAATGGCCACTTTTTTTGCTCCTTTTATTTCATAAATGGAATGAGGAATATCCGGGTCTTGTATGTATCGTTCGTATGCGGCATCAAAGATAATCAGTGCATCGTTCTCTATGGCATAGTTGACCCATTTTTTGAGTTCACTTTTACTCAATACGGCTCCAGTAGGATTGTTGGGGTAGCAGAGGTAAATAATGTCAATGCGCTGCTTGGGAATTTCCGGGATAAAATTATTCTCTATACGGCAGGGCATGTACACCACATTACTCCATTTGCCGTCTTTTTCCAATGTACCGGCTCTTCCACATGAAACGTTAGAGTCAATGTAAGCCGGGTAGATAGGGTCTGTCACTCCGATACTGTTATCGTGGCGCAGTATATCGCCGATATTGCCCGTATCCGATTTGGAACCGTCGCTGATGAAAATTTCATTGGCATCAAAATAAATGCTGTGGGCGGCGTAGTCATGCTTTAAGATAGCTTCGATTAAAAAGTCATATCCTTGCTCAGGTCCGTACCCTCTGAATGTGTTGGGATTTCCTAATTCACCGGCCGCTTTTTGCATAGCCTCTACACATGCTTTGGGGATGGGGAGGGTCACGTCGCCGATTCCCAAATGAATAATGCGGGCCTGGGGATGTGTCACTTTAAAAGAATTAACTCTTTTCACTATATCGGTAAACAAGTAGTTTTCCGGTAATTTGAGCAGGTGTTCGTTGACTAATGCCATTTATTCTTCTATTTGGCGGCAAAAGTACGAAAATCATGTCATTTTTAAAAGATTGTCCCTGCTTTATTTTTCTTATTTTTTGAAATTGATATAAGTCAATTGTATGGAATTTTTCTTACTTTTGCACCTGGAAATTTTAAAGATAATCTATACGAAAATGAATCCAGCTTTGCCTGCTACTAGAAAGCAGAAAATTTTGAGAGAGACCAAAGATTATTTAATGATTGCTTTGGGTATGATTATGTATGGTATTGGATGGACCGTGTTTCTGTTGCCAAGTGATATTCCTTCGGGAGCGGTGCCGGGTATTGCATCTATCGTTTATTGGGGCACAGGTTTTCCTGTACAATATACTTATCTGATTATAAATTTTCTTTTGCTTCTTCTGGCTTTGAAGATTCTAGGGTTGAAATTCTGTCTGAAGACCATATTTGCCGTCTTTACATTGACGTTTATATTGAGTGTAATTCAGAAGTTTGTTACAGGGGAACTGATTCATGACCAGCCTTTTATGTCGTGTGTGCTGGGAGCTTCTTTCTGTGGAGCCGGTATTGGAGTCGCATTCTCTGCCAACGGAAGTACGGGAGGTACCGATATTATTGCAGCTATTATCAATAAGTATCGTGACATTACGTTGGGAAGGGTTATCTTGATTTGTGACGTGATTATTATTTCTTCAAGTTATTTAGTACTGCATAATTGGGAAAAAGTGGTTTACGGATATGTGGTGCTCTTTATATCCAGTTTTGTATTAGACCAGGTAGTAAACAGTGCCCGTCAGTCTGTGCAATTCTTTATTATATCCAGTAAATATGAGGAAATAGGTGCTCGTATCAATAAAGACTTGCATCGTGGAGTCACGTTTATTGATGGAGTAGGTTGCTATACGCATAACGGAGTGAAAATGATGTTTGTGCTGGCTAAGAAAAGAGAATCCAACACTATTTTCCGTCTGATTAAAGACATTGACCCCAAGGCTTTTGTTTCGCAGAGTGCCGTTATTGGTGTGTTTGGAGAAGGTTTCGATCGCATCAAGGTCAAATAAGTATTTTATAAACAGAATGATATGATGACAAATATAGAAGTAGCCAAGATTATGGTTTCCGGGATGAAATGTCTTTTAAGCCGGGAGCAGATTCATGAACTGGCTGATATATTGATTTGCCGGAAATTTAAGAAGGGTGAACGTATACTGGATGAAGGCGATGTTTGTCGTTCCATGCTCTATCTGGAAAAGGGATTGACACGTCAGTTTTATTTTAAATACGATAAGGACTTGACCGAACATATAGCGTATGAAGGAGGCGTCGTGATTTGTTTGGAAAGCTATTTGAAGGAAGAACCTACCCGCCTGATGATTGAAGCATTGGAGCCTACCATTGCATGGGATATTCCTAAAGATAAAATAGAACAATTGGCTTTAAAAGATGCTGAGATAGGAGTGTGGTATCGCAAGCTATTTGAAGCCTCTTTGATTGAATCTCAGGTAAAGGCTGATACGTTGCGTTTTGAACCGGCGCATGAACGTTATAATAAACTGCTTCAGCTGCATCCCGAAATCCTGAAGCGTGCTCCTTTGGTCTATATCGCTTCTTTGTTGCAAATGACACCGGAAACCCTGAGCCGTGTGCGTTCTGCAAGTTTGATGGATAAGTAAAATCTTTTATTGCAATAAAAAAGGAATGGCTTTGTTTAGAACAAAACCATTCCTGCTTCAATCACCATTTTCTTGTCATAAGCCTGGTTGCCTTTATATGTGCGGGTCCATCCGTATCCACCGGAAAGGAACAGACCGAATTTCTTTGTCAAGCTATATTCCAAACTTATTCGTGGCTCGAGAGCGTATAAGCGGGCCGGATAGCCGTTGTGCTTGTTTTCCAATGATTCGATGTGATAATATCCAAGGTCGGCGCTGAGGTCTAATTTGTCAGTCAGGCTGTGATACACGCCGGCACGATAGAACCCTGTGACGGAAAGTTTATTGTCTACGCCCAGATAGTATGCACCTGTACCGATTTGCGTATAAGTATATTTGTTCATGAACCGGATAGACAGGCTGGCTTTATTGGCATTACCTCCGGATATAATCATTTGTACGCGGGTTTGTGGCTTCAGGTTGATACAGCCAATCTGATGGGCCGTACT
>UMGY01031547.1_pt1 | contig 13538 bp, 14 predicted proteins | sample 1965391 | NCBI WGS metagenome assembly UMGY01 (sample SAMEA4836084, study PRJEB28245) | human gut metagenome | biome: gut microbiome; material: fecal sample | place: Denmark | collected 2008 | reverse complement strand
TAAAACAGGGTAGTCATGCTTTACTAATGGCATATTATTATGGTGGGTTCTATCAATTCCATTTTTTATTTCTTGCATAAGGCAGCAGAACCCTTTAACTGTCTTGAGCAAGATAATCTTGCGTAAAGTTAAGCAATTTAATCTCCCCCCCCCAAAAAAAAATGAGGGATTTTTGCATTTTTGAGGATACACCCCGTCTCTTTTTATTGGGCAATCGCCAATTCACGTTTATTGCACACAATCTGGATGTAGCGGAAGATGTTGTAGGTCAAATTTGTCATCGCCACATTCGCCTTCGCCCGTACAATCCCTATTGTCCTGACAATAAGGCCGTGCATACTTTGCTCTTCAAAACCGAATACGTGCTCGACAAGGCAACGGGTCTTGGACTTGCGCCTGTTCTCAGCCTTCTGTTTTTCTGTCAGAGGATGATTCCGACGGCCTTTCTCGCAGATTATCGGATTCATGCCATGCTCCTTCACGGTTGACTCCTGCCCGGCATATCCTGCGTCAAGATACAAATCCTTATCCTTGTCTGACTCATCAAGCAGCTGCTCAAAACCTTTGGAATCATGCACATTGGCAGGCGTTGTTACATACGAGAGGATTACCTTGTTGCCTTTGTCTACCTTGACATGCTGCTTGTAGCCGTAAAACGTGTCACCGCGCTTCTTCGTCCAACGGGCATCCACATCCTTATGGAATTTCTTGTGAGGATTGTCATTCCACAGTTCGTCGCCCTTGCCCTCCTTTATCTTCGCATTCTCCTCACGAGTGTTGCGCTGGCGTGGGGCAACGACAAAACTGGCATCTATGATCCGCCCCTCGTTGAACTGAAGGCCCTTGGCCTCCATGAACGTACGGAAGTCTTCAAACAACTTGTCATACGCACCGACGGACGTGAGGGCTTCGCGATACTTCCAGATCGTCTTCTCGTCCGGTACATCATCCACGTTCTCTATCCCCAGAAAAGCGCGGAAACTGGTGCGGTCCACTATCTGATATTCTATCTGATGGTCACTCAGGCCATAGTAACGCTGGAGAAACAGTATCTTGAACATCAACACACAATCTATGGGAGGACGCCCGGCATTGCCCTTACGCCCGCCTGTGAACAGAGAGGCTTCCAATGTCGGACGGAATATCTCAAAGTCCACCAATGACGACAGTCTCTCTAGTGGGTTGCCTATCACGTTAAGGCGAGACGATTGATTCTCGGATTCAAACACACTTTTATAGCGTAACTTGCGATAGCGGCTTAACTTGTTCATGATCTATGATTATTTTGTCTGTTTCTGCAAATATAAGCATTTTATCCGCTTATGCAACTTATAATCAGGGATTTAATTTATAGAAGTCCCCATAAGCATAAGGACACAGGAGGGGTCGAGGTGTGCGTCATTCAGGATTCTGGGATCCTCCAACTCAACATGAAAACCGTTACGCTCGTAGAAGGCGATGCGTCGGCGTGTGATGTCATCAGTTGGAGGCTCCACTTCCCCGATTATCGGCAAATTGGTCTCTTCCCTCAGGAGTTTCAGCGTCAATGCGCCCAAACCCTTGTTACGGTGGATGTCAAGCGTAGCCAAATACAGGAGATAACGACATATGCCTAATTCAAATACTACAGCCATACCGCAGAAGTCGTCATCTTCAGTGATGGCATAAAAAGACATTTCCTGGCAGTGGTCTATCATCCACAGGAAACGTTCAGTGTCAGTTCTCTCCGCTTCGGAAAAAGCAGACTCGTAGAGCTCTGGAACTTGCGCTATCAGCGGGTCTTTGCTTGACTGTATTTTTATCAGTTTCATGCTAAATTTCGATTTATCGGTTTAAATATAACAAATCCACAGCAAATTGTATCTATCTTCGAACTTTATCTAACAGCCTTGACACAGTTCATTTTACACTTTCGTTGATTTTTTTTATTCCATATTTTTTTAGTTCATTTTTTGTGGTTGCAATATACAACATAATCTCATCAAAAGCAAGATATAGCTTATTGTCCATCAACATAGTACCAACATTGTCACCAAACTGAACCTTTTCCAGACCTTCATATGCATTTTTTGGAACTTGATAATACTCGTTATCATTTTCTGTCGGTATACCGTATGTTCTTCCTTCGACCTGGCTCTCGCATTGCCCTTGTGATAGGTTGAACAACTGTAGAGCTCCACGCCGATGCATTTATATTGAATCCACTTTAATCCAAATAGGAGTTGATTCCCTATTAGGTTCTGGAGGACGCTATATAGCATCTGGAGCATCTACTGTTGTTTTATCTCTGATCACAGGAATTTGCGAGATTCGGTCGACAGGGACAAAACGCTGGTAAACGCTTATTGCAGTATGTATGCCTAATCGAACAATGCACAGTGTGCACAATCATATAGACTTGGCAAAAGTAGTAAAAAAATGTGAAATAGAGAAAGAAAATTAAGAATATATTTGCAAATGTACAAGAAATTAACTATTATTTGCGCGAATAGCCATTTTAATGTAGTGTTTTTGACGGAAATAATTATATTATTTGTTCATCTGCAAGCTTGTTGAACTCTGCTCTTCTGTATTGGAAATGCTTTGGTGACTAATTCCTATTCGATTTTTTTTCTATACCATAGTCGCAAATTGCGACATTGGTTAAAACCATTGCCTCAAAACAGGGTACTGGTTTGGAAACCTCATTGTTATTTCATCAATCAGGTTTAGAAACCACATTAGCTTTTCACGAATCTGGTTAAACCACAGGGGTAAAACGCCACCCTGGTTTTTTACAAAAGGGTATAGCAAATCACTATACACTTAACTCATTTTCATGAGGCGGTGTTTCACGGCTCCATACAAAAGTGTTGTATTGGTACCAAACTTTAAGCCACAAATTCCTTCTTAACTCTCTGGACAGTGCTTATACCTTTTCCCGTGAGTTTTGCAACATCACGGATGGCATACCCCTTGTTCAGAAGGTTTATGACCTCTCTATATTCTTCCCTCTTTTTATCCTGGGACTTGGTGGAACCTGCAGGTCTGCCGAGTTTTCCACCTTTCTCGACATACTGCTTTCTACCAGAGTTCAGCCGGAATGAGATATTATCACGTTCCAACTGAGCACAGGTGGAAAGGGTTGCTATCATGACAGGAGCAAACAGAGATGGCTTGCCCTCCTTGTCAAGAAGCGTAAACTGTTCCTTCTGGATATAGAGGTTAATGCCACAGTCAAGCAAATCCTTGACAGAGGCAAGAACCTCAAACGCATTTCTGCCCAATCTCGACAACTCGCTGACGAGAAGGACATCAATGCGATATTCCTTGCAATACTTAATCGCCTCACACAACACAGGTCGCTCATCATTCTTCTTCGCACCAGAGATGTGTTCCTCGAATACCTTACGAACTTCCATCTTTTGATATACAGCATAGTCAGACAAGTCCTTGACCTGCCTGTCTGTGCTCTGTCTGTCACCGATACTGCTGACGCGAGCGTATATGACTGCCGTTTTAGTTCTCATTTTAATCAAAGACTTGATTGAACACCGATTTACTAGTGTTCAGTTATCTGTTCAAGACTTTTTTGAACACAAACTTAATTTGAACACAAACCATCAACCAAAGAAGCCACTAACAAGGTTGACTGCATCGACCTTTGTGTTCATCACCACATCTGCATAGATCTCAGTTGTGTGGACGTTGGTATGTCCAAGCAACTTACTTGTGGTGAAGATGTCAGCACCAGCCGTTATGGTAAGAGTTGCAAATGTATGTCGGCTCGTATGGAATGTTACAAGCTTTGCAATTCCTGCATTCTTCGCCATGTGCTTCAATGCTCTGTTGGCACATCCTAATGTAGGGGCATTTGGAAACACTTTGTCTGTGTTGGCTGCATCATCTTTCTTTGGCAACCACTTCAATGCTTGTTCACCAAGAGGAACAATGACAGGCTTCTTTGTCTTCTGCATGGATGGAACATGTATCACTAATCCGTCATCAGTCTTTTGAATGTCTTTCCATCTGAGTGCAAGCATATCACTATGACGCAAGCCTGTGAAGCAACAGAACATAAAGGTTTGCTTTGTGGTTGGGCTTCCTGTATTGACCCCTTCCATGGCATTCAACTCGTTTACTTCCAGATATGTACGGTCACTCGGAGTCTTCTTGAACTTCTCGTTTTTCTCCAACTCGTAGTATGGATTCTTGCGAAGCACTCCATCCCTCACGGCTTGATTCAGGATGCTATTGAGTGTAGTCTGTATCAAGAGTTTTGTCTTTGGCGAAAGTTCTTGTGGTTCATCCGACTTGTTATTTCGGTACACATCATTGACATAGCGAATGAAGTTCTGATAGAATCGTTTATCCACTAATGCCAAAAGCATACGAGGACGATTGCTATATCTGAGATAGGACTTGACAATGTTTACAGTCTTCGTCACATTCTTGACATAGGAGTCAGAGAGTTTCTTATCATCCTTAATATATATAATGTGTTCGTCCATGTAGTCAGCGAATATCTTTGATGGCAGTTTCTCTTCGCCATCATCGACTTGCTTTTCTACGCCAAGGATGCGTTCAGCCTTTATCTTCAGCGCATGTTTGAGGGTGTTCTCATTGACACGTCTGTCATTCTCAGTCCTTTCTGGAATGAGAAACAGATTCAGCGACTCATAGTAACGCTTGCCTTTCTCGTAGAAGTCAAGGTACAATGATTCGTTACCGCTGGCTAACTTTCTATGCCTCAGTTCTATCTTCATCGTTCAGTTCTGCTTTAGGGGTAAATAGATTATCAACGAGGTTGACTGCCTCAGTCTTCTTCTTGTCTATGATTTTACCATAGATTTGGGTTGTGGTCACGTTGGCATGACCAAGCAACTTACTTGTGGTAAAGAGGTCAGCACCAAGGGTCAGCATCATTGTGGCAAATGTATGTCGGCTACAGTGGTACGAAATCTTCTTATCTATCTTTGCAGCCTTCATCCATTTCTTGATATGGTAGTTGATGGTTGCATCACTAGTAGGGAGTTTGAAGAGTTTTGCATCAGGATCCTCCTTCTTCTCCATATATCGAAGTGCCTCATTAGATAATGGTACATTGATAGGCTTCTGAGTCTTCTCCATCCACACATGGACGTATTGAGTCTTGCCATCGGGAGTGTTCATCACTTTTGCCCATGTTAATTCACGGACATCACCAAGGCGAAGTCCGACAAAGCAAGATAATAGGAAAGCCTTCTTGACTTGTTCGTTGGTGCATGGTGTTTCCATCAATGTGCGTACTTCTTCGATGGTAAGGAACTCACGTTCTTCAGGGGAAGGCTGGAACTTTTCTCGCTTATCCAGTTGTTTCATTGGATTGCCCGGAATGAGTCCGTCACGCACAGCTTTGTTGAGCGCACCATTGAGCACAGCCTGGTGATGATGAGCACAACCAGGGCTGATAGTTCTGCCTTCTTGTTTCTTGGCAACACTATGGGGAGCGGTACGGAGGTAGTTGAGGAAACCACGACAGAAGTCTGCATCAATCTCATTGAGACCGATGTAATCAAGTTTCTCCTTGCTCAGATAGTCCTCGACCTTCTTACGCATGTCGGAACGTCCCTTCAAGGTTGACTCCTTGAAACCGAATCCATCCTGCTCGTATTCCTTCAGGAAGTCAACGAGCGAGATTGATGAACGCTTAATCTTATCCCAATGCTTGATTCCTCGATCTTGCAGTGCGATGATTCGGTCAGCTTTTATTTTCTCGGCAATCTGGCGAGTACGGATGTTGGCTTTCTTTGATGTAGCATCCGTTTCGGGTATCAAGTACAAATTCAAAGATTCATACTTGCGTGTACCTTTAATATATATGTCAAGGTACAGGCTGACGTTTCCGTTTGCCAACTGACGTTCACGAATGCGAACTGGTTCCTTTACCTTCAATGACTTTTTAGGTCTTCCCATTTAGTTTTCCCTTTAGTTGAGTTGTTACGTGTTCTTACCATCAAGAATCACGGTGCAAAGGTATATAAAAAATTTGGTTCTCGCAATAGGCGCGTAACAAATCTGCAACAAGAATACACCAAAAACATCGAAATTTAGTAAAGTTTAATAAGCATGTCTATTTATGCTAATAACCTTTATTTCAATGGGATATGATTATATATCTAAGATTTACTTTGATTTCCTAAAACGCATCATTCCCCATACTTCGTTGGGTTCTACTTTAAACATGCGATTTTTATTCCACTCCATGCATCATCTTCTGTAATTTCTTTGAAAGCAGGAAGAGGATAAGCGATGCCGTGGCAGACATGACGACGAACACCATGAAGAAATCGTACATTGTCTCGATGCGATAACCCAGCAGCGTCTTTACCTTTCCGGCTTCGGGGTAGAGCCCGCTCAGCGTGCCTGCAAACTTATTGGCAGTGGCGGTGGAGAGGTACCATATCCCCATCATCAGCGAGGCGAAGCGGATGGGCGTGAGCTTGTTCACCATGGAGAGTCCGATGGGCGAGAGGCAGATTTCGCCCATGGTATGGATGAAGTAGAGCCCCGTCAGCCAAATGAGACTCACCTTGATGCCCGGCTGAACATCTTTCACCCCAAAGCAGATGACGAGATAGCCCAGTGAAAGCAGTAGCAGGCCGATGGCTTGCTTGGTGGGCGAGGCGGGCTCCATGCCCCGTTTGCCCAGGGCGCCCCATACGCCCGGCATGATGGCGGCAAGTATCACCACAAAGAAGGGGTTGAAGGACTGAATCCAGGAGGCGGGCATTTCCCACCCCAGGATGACGCGGTCGGTCTGCTCGGAGGCGAAAAGCGTGAGCGAGGCGCCTGCCTGCTCGTAGGCCGCCCAGAAGAAAATGACGAAGAAGGCGATGATGTAGATGACGAAGATGCGGTCGCGCTCCGTCTTGGTGAGTGAGCCTTCCAGCAGGATGCTGACGGGAAACACGATGCAGGCGGTGAAGATGCCGATGCTTATCCAATCGCTCCCGAAACACCAGTAGAAGAAACCGGCAAGCGCGATGGCAAGCAGGGCGAGCAGCAGGTAGTTGCGCATGGGCCGTCCGTTGGCGTGGGCACTCTTCCGGGCGGTGTTGTCTGCCTGGGGCCGCTCCTTGCGGGCGTCGGGGATAATGCCGAGGGGCTTGCCATCGGGGCCGATGAGGTACTTGTTTTTCTGGGTTTCGAAGAGGACGACCGTCAGCACGGTGACGATGGCGGCAATGAGGAAGCCCCATCGGAAGTCGTGAGGGTTGCCCGTCTCGCCAAAATAGCCGCAGACCAGCGGGGCGAGGAAGGAACCCACGTTGACACCCATATAGAAGATGGTGTAGGCGGAATCCAGCCGTTTGTCACCCGGCTCGTAGAGCTGCCCCACCAGGGAGGAGACGGTGGGCTTGAAGCAGCCGTTGCCCAATATAAGGAAAGTCAGTCCGCCGTACATCAGCCAATGCGAAAGCTCACGCGCCTCCAGCATCGAGGCACTGGCAAACATCAGGAATTGGCCGACTGCCATCATCATGGCCCCCCAGAAGACGGAACGGCGGATGCCCCAGTATTTGTCGGCGATGTAGCCGCCGATTAAGGGTGTCAGGTACACCAGTCCGGTGTAGCTGCCGTAGATGGAGGCGGCGTGCTCCTTGTCGAAAAGGAGTGCCTGGGTGAGGAACAGAATGAAAATGGCACGCATGCCGTAGTAGCTGAAACGCTCTGCCGTGCTGGTGGCGAAGATAAGGTAAAGACCTTTCGGGTGTCGGGATGTACTCATTGAATATGCTTTTATTGTTTTGGCTTTTATTATATGTTGAGGGTACAAAATTAGTCATTATTTTGCGTAAGTTAATGGGTATAATTAGAAACTTGCCGACAAGCCTGCGGGAACTTGCCGACAAGCTTGTGCAAACTTATCCGTAAGCCTACGCAAACTTAAAACAGAATTTCTGTTTCTGTAAATAAAGCTTTTGTTTATAGAAATAGAGCTTTTGTTTCTAAGAATAAAGGCTTTGTTCTAAGAATCCTTTGCATTGAAGACAACTTTTCCTTACGGAGCAGATATTTTTTCCCGGGGGGCAAAGCAACTTGATAAAAAACGTCTTCTCTTTGTACAGTTGAAATCAAAGCCCTATCTTTGCTCTACGATTTTAAGATAATCCTATTATGAAGATATTTCCTACTACAAGCATCAAGCAACTGGATGCAGATACCATAGAGAATGAACCGATTGCCTCCATCGACTTGATGGAACGTGCCTCACGCGCATTGGCCCGTGCCATTGCCGAGCGTTGGGAGCCGGACACGCCGCTCACCGTTTTTGCCGGACCGGGGAACAACGGTGGCGATGCGCTTGCCCTGGCGCGACTGCTGGCCGGGAAGGGCTACCGGCTCGAGGTGTATCTCTTCAATACGAAAGGGACGCTTTCGCCGGACTGCGAGACGAACAAGGAGCGGCTGGCCGACGTGCCGGGTGTGGACTTCCACGAAGTGACCACCCAGTTTGTACCTCCCGTGCTGACGGCAGACCATGTGGTGATAGACGGTCTCTTCGGCAGCGGTTTGAACAAGGCTCTGAGCGGCGGTTTTGCAGCCGTAGTGAAGTACATCAACGCTTCGCCCGCCACGGTGGTGTCCATCGATATCCCATCGGGACTGATGGGTGAGGACAATACCTACAACGTACATACGAATATCGTCCGTGCCCATCTGACGCTGAGCCTGCAATTGCCGAAACTGGCATTTCTCTTTGCCGAGAACGAGCCGTATGTGGGCGAATGGCAGTTACTGGACATCGGACTCAGCGAGGATGTCATCCATGACATGGAAACGGACTTCTGCCTGCTGGAGCATGAAGATGTGTCTGCCCTGCTGAAGCCGCGCAGCCGGTTTGCCCATAAGGGGAACTTCGGCCGTGCACTGCTGATAGCCGGTTCGCAGGGAATGGCGGGAGCTTCGGTGCTGGCTGCGCGTGCTTGTCTGCGTTCGGGGGTGGGGCTGCTGACGGTGCATGTGCCGTTCTGCAACAACTTCATTGTGCAGACTTCCGTGCCCGAAGCCATGACGGAGCTGGACATCAGCGACACCTGCTTTGCCGCCGCTACTGATACGGACGATTACCAGGCCGTGGCGATAGGTCCGGGACTGGGAAAGGCGGCAGAGACCGAGGCGGCTCTGCTGGAGCAGATAGAGATATGCCAGACTCCGATGGTGGTGGATGCTGATGCCCTGAACTTGCTGGGCGAGAAGCGTAACTATATAGGGCGTCTGCCCAAAGGGAGTATTCTGACTCCGCACCCCAAGGAACTGGAGCGTCTTGTAGGCAAATGCCAGAATTCGTACGAACGCCTGATGAAGGCTCGCGAGCTGGCGAAGAGCGCCGGAGTGCATATCATCTTGAAAGGCGCTTATTCTGCCATTGTCACTCCTGCCGGGAAATGTTTTTTCAACCCTACCGGCAATCCGGGTATGGCAACGGGAGGCAGCGGTGATGTGCTGACGGGAGTGGTGCTTGCCTTGCTTGCCCAAGGCTATGAGCCGGAGAAGGCTGCCTGCCTGGCCACGTATGTGCACGGACTGGCGGGAGATGTTGCCTGCAAGAAGCAGGGGGCAGTGGGGATGACGGTGGGGGATATAGTTGCCTGCCTGCCGCTAGCGTGGAAGATGCTGGAAGAATAAGGAGAGAAGTGTAATTTGGATGGCTTGTCATGTCAACAGAAATAAGATATTTTGAAAACAGAAAAGATTGGCGGAAGTGGCTGGCTGACAATTTCGATACTGCCGATGGAGTCTGGTTTGTGTTTCCTACTAAATCTTCAAGCGAGAAAAGTATTGTATATAATGACGCTGTTGAAGAGGCCCTTTGTTTCGGGTGGATTGACAGCACGATAAAGTCACTTGACAAAGAACATAAAATTCAGCGTTTCACGCCCAGGAATCCTAAAAGTACCTATTCGCAAGCCAACAAAGAAAGGTTGAAATGGTTGCTGGAGCATAAAATGATACATCTTGAATTTGAGGATAAAATACGAACTGTCTTGTCGGTTCCTTTTGTTTTTCCAAATGATATAATCGACAGATTGAAAGAGGATGAAAGAATATGGAAGAATTATCAGAGTTTCTCTGACCCCTATTAAACGTATCCGAATCGCATACATTGAAGCGGCGAGGAAACGACCGGAAGAATTTGAAAGGCGATTAAATAACTTTATCTGTAAAACGAAAGAGAACAAAATAATAATAGGGTTTGGCGGGATTGAAAAATACTATTAACGCTAATTATTTTCCGCTTATTTCTCTCTTGTCGTAATGTGGAAGCATCCTTGCTTCAATTCGTACTTGATGTAGCATTTGTCGGCTTTCCGCAGGTCACGGAGCACTTCCGAAAGGACCAGTTTTAAGGTATCTGCGCTGACATCCTGCAAAGGACGTCCATCCTCGTCTTCTATTTTCTGAAAGCGCTTCCAACTGACATCGAATGTCGTTCCGTAAAAATGTGCCGAGTTTGGAGAAGCATTGCCGTTACGGCGGCGCAGGCGTTTTACGTCGTCTTGGGTGCGGAGTACGGAAGTCACAATTATCTTGTTTGGATTCAGCCCCTTGGCGGTCAGTGAATCAAGGAAGTTGTGTCCGATGGTGTCCAGCAGGCTGGCGGCGCCCGGAATGAGATAAGGGATGGAATGCGTCAGTGAATCCACGGCATAGAGCTCGTTTGTCGTGATAGGTTGCAGTTGCTCTCTCATCTTTTCTGCTTCCTCGCGGGATGAAAGTACACGTATGCCGATGGCTTGGGCTACATTGAGATGTTTCTCATTCAAGTCTCCGAACGAGCGCTTGTAGCTGACAACACCCCGAATGTTGTGCGGTTCGTTCAACTTGAGCGACATGTCTTTCTTCTTGCAGCCGGCAAAGGTGAATGTTGCGGCAGCTGCGACAATTATCAGTATAGGTAGGATTCTGGAAGAATATCTCATCTTATAAATGTACTATGTCTGTGAAAAATCTGCGTTAATCTGTGTAATCTGTGGTGAAAACCTTGCAAAGATAATTCAAACCTTCTTAAGTTTGCACTATCTTTGCACACAAAAAAGACCGTGCAACGATATTTTATATACCTGGCTTATGATGGCACCGCTTATCACGGCTGGCAAATCCAGCCGAATGGAGCGAGTGTGCAGGAGTGTTTGATGAAGGCGCTGAGTACCTTGCTGCGTCGCGAGGTGGAAGTCGTGGGAGCGGGGCGTACCGATGCCGGGGTGCATGCCTCACTGATGGTAGCTCACTTTGACAGTGATTCTCCTCTGGACACTGTTTTTATGACGGATAAGCTGAATCGTCTGCTTCCTCCCGATATTTCCGTATACCGCTTGCGGGCCGTGAAGCCCGATGCACATGCCCGCTTTGATGCTACGGCGCGGATGTATAAGTATTACGTCACTACTGCCAAGATGCCTTTCAATCGTCAATACCGTTGCCGTCTGTTCCAAACACCGGACTTTGAACGGATGAATGAGGCTGCCCAAACCTTGTTTGACTATACGGACTTTACCAGCTTCAGCAAACTTCATACGGATGTCAAAACCAATAATTGCAAGATTATGCATGTCGCCTGGACCCGGGTAGACGATGTGACCTGGGTGTTCACCATCCAGGCCGACCGGTTCCTGCGGAACATGGTACGCGCCATTGTCGGTACTTTGCTCGAAGTGGGTCGCGGAAAACTTTCTGTTGAGGGTTTCCGACGCGTCATCGAACAGAAGGACCGTTGTCAGGCAGGAACCTCCGTTCCCGGAAATGCATTGTTTCTAGTGGATGTAGCCTATCCGGAAACTACTTTTTTAGAATAAAAGAGGGATGCACTACAAAAACGTACCCCCCTCCTTTTAATTTTTAATTCTTAATTTTTAATTAACTCTATGTGGTTATTGCTTGCTTTCCTCTCTGCTGCCTTATTGGGATTTTACGATGTCTTCAAGAAGAAGTCGCTTCGTGACAATGCCGTACTGCCGGTACTTTTCCTGAACACGCTGTTCTCGAGCCTGATATTTCTTCCTTTCATTCTGGTATCTGCCTTTGCGCCGTCGGTGTTGGGAGGTACGATGTTTGATGTTCCCGTGGTGGAGTGGGAGGTGCATAAGTTTATTGTTGTCAAGTCGTTTATCGTGCTCTCTTCCTGGATATTCGGTTATTTCGGGATGAAGCATCTGCCGCTGACCATCGTGGGACCGATTAATGCGACGCGCCCCGTGATGGTGCTTGTAGGTGCCATGCTTGTGTTTGGCGAACGCTTGAACCTTTATCAATGGATTGGCGTGATGCTTGCCATAGTATCCTTTTTCATGCTGAGCCGTTCGGGCAAGAAGGAGGGAATCGACTTCAAGCATAACAAATGGATTCTTTTCATCGTGCTGGCTGCCGTTGCTGGAGCTGTCAGTGGGCTGTATGACAAATATCTGATGAAGCAGCTCAATCCGATGCTGGTGCAGTCGTGGTATAATGTCTACCAAGTCTTTATCATGTGCCCCATTATCTTGCTGTTGTGGTACCCCAAGCGAAAAGAAAGTACCCCGTTTCGTTGGGACTGGACCATTATCTGTATCTCCATTTTCCTTTGTGCGGCAGACTTTGTCTATTTTTATGCCCTGAGCTATGAGGACTCCATGATTTCCATCGTTTCGATGGTGCGTCGTGGAAGCGTTGTTGTTTCCTTCCTTTTCGGTGCGCTTTTCTTCCGTGAAAAGAATTTAAAAAGCAAGGCTGTCGACCTCATTTTGGTGTTGATTGGAATGTTCTTCCTATATTTGGGGAGTAAATAAACAAGAGATATATGGCAGAAGACCTATATATAAATGCTGGTAGCAAGACAGAGAAATATCGCGCTTTGCTTCCTCAACTGAAAAATCTGCTGGCAGGTGAAGATGACTTGATAGCCAATCTGGCGAATGTTTCGGCGGCGCTGAAAGAGACTTTCCATTTCTTTTGGGTAGGCTTCTATTTGGTGAAGGGTGAAGAATTGGTGTTAGGACCTTTCCAGGGACCGATAGCTTGTACGCGCATCAGGAAAGGCCGTGGTGTTTGCGGCACGGCATGGGATAAAGACGAGACGTTGGTTGTGCCCGATGTGGATGCATTTCCCGGACATATAGCCTGCAGCTCGCTGTCGCGTTCGGAGATCGTGGTTCCGCTGAAGCGTGAGGACGGTGAAGTGTGGGGAGTATTGGATATTGACAGTGACGATTTGGGCGGTTTTGATGAAACAGATGCCCGTTTCCTTGAAGAAATGATTAAAATGTTATGATAAGAAAACTGAGTGCTTTTTTGATTTTGGCTTTCATCGGATGGGGGTATTTGCAGGCCCAGGAAGCCAAGACGTGTTTTAAGAATATGCCGGATTCTATATGTCCGTTGCTTAGTGCCGTGAACCGTGCGGATTTTATAGACTTTCTGGAAAGTAAGATGAAAGCTGAGGTGACCAACAGCTTTGGTGGTAAATCGGAAATGACGGAACTTGCTCCGGATTATATACATGTGAAGATGACGCCCCAGAGTTCATGGCAGATGAAGCT
>UMGY01006718.1_pt1 | contig 13762 bp, 18 predicted proteins | sample 1965391 | NCBI WGS metagenome assembly UMGY01 (sample SAMEA4836084, study PRJEB28245) | human gut metagenome | biome: gut microbiome; material: fecal sample | place: Denmark | collected 2008 | reverse complement strand
GCCCGTAAATCAAGGCTTTTTTGAGATAATCAACCATTTTATGCTAAAAATTAACTATTTATCAAAATTTTTATATCCAAAAATTTTCTTCATTAATTTAATAAAAATTTAATGGTGCCTGACCCCACTGTGTATAGCTGGCTGTTATCTTCAACCTCTTTTGTCTGCTTCACAGCGTATGGATTTACCTGAACAACGCTGATTCCTTTAGAGATCATCCATGCGGCAAGGCAGAACCAGTAGTGACCGGTCGGCTCTAAGCCAAGCACTATCTGTTTCTTGTCATGCTCCGCAACTATTTTTACTGCCCATTCCTTTGCACTCTGAAATCCCTCTGAATCATTGCTGAACGGAAATGCGAACTTACTGAGTTCTCTTCCTCTGGTATCAATCGCCCTCAGATAGTGTGTTTCGCTGCCTACATCGCATCCTAAGATAAGCATGTCATCACTGATGAATGAGGGGTTTTCATTCTTGTCGAACTTGCCTTTGATTTCTAACTCACGCCAGGTTGATGCTGTTAGATCTGACTTGATTACCTCCGCTTTCTTCAAAAGCTCCTTTCACAATTTTAATCTTTTCACTGTTAAAAAAGCTATGATTTTTTTCAGAGTCTCGAATTTTTTCTGCCACTACAAGTAGCTCTTTTTTCATTCTGCATTTCCATTCATATTTGTTTTTTCACACAAAGTTGTAAACACATGTGAATTCATTACAAGTTTATCAATAGTATTTTGCCTAATTAAATCAATTAAACAACAAAAACCTGAAAGGCCTATGACTATAATAAAGTATGTAAATATAAACTCAATTTGACTTCTCCACAAGTGTTGTCCGATTGGACTACGTAATATATAATTCCAGATAAGATTTCTAGAATAATTGGAATCGTGAATAAGTAATATTGCAAATGTTGTAGATGCCATTCTGTTAATAACCTTACTATAATTTATATGAACATTCATAAAAATGTAAAAAAATATATACCCAAATAATATATTTAATGGGGAACGTTGATTATTAATGAACGTAAGCAATATTTGAAATATATGGTTGCTGTTTTGTATGCCAATATACCAAATTAAATATTCTATTAAATAGATGCAAACGCATACCCCCCCAAGAAAACAGCGTTTTTCTTGACACATGTAACAGTTTTTCATCATATTTTTTCAGACAAAGCGTAGAATAATAAATTAACACAAAAAAGAAAAGTTCACTTTTTATTCCAGCATTATAATCTATAAAAGAACCAATAATCCAACTCACAATTTCAAGCGAAAACAAAAGAAAAATGAGGTTTCCAAGAAAGCGTTCATTCATTTTTTCTTGCAAGGTTTTTATAAAAGGCAAAAAGGCTAAAAACCATAAATATGCTACTGCATATCCATGAGAAGCACCAAGCATAGGAAGGATTGATCCGACAATCATTTTTATGGATAGTAAACCATTCCATCCACTTCCTACAAGAGTTGCTAACATCATTAAGATATTATAAAATAAAACCTCCATCCAAACTTTCCAAAATCTCTTGCTTTTTACCTTTGCATTGGATAAAAAATAACTGCTAATAACCATAAAGACTACATAGCACATTTTTCCTAATGGAGCAAAAATCAGAGAAAAACGTTGCACAAATATATTTTCATTTAGGTATAGATTCCCATGAATCGTAAAGTGATGAGCAACCAAGCTCATCATACATAAAATTCTTAATAATTCAATATTGCTTTTTCTCTTTGTTGTGATGTTCATTTCTTCCTCCTGTAAATATGATATTAAATACTGTAGGCAGTCTACTAATAATCAAATTCAAGCAAAACCCTATTGTAACAATCAGCACAGTTTCGAGAAGTATCACGAAAATCAAGCTACTGTATTTTCCAAAATGAACATTTCCCTTATTAAGCACAGCAAGCATTACTATAATTATTCCCTCATGTATTGAATATACTATAAACATATCATTTTTAATTATTGAATCAGCCTTCAATGTAAAATTAGGAAGAACATTCCATAATGACAATGTACATAAATATAATAGTAGTGTTGTAATAACGTTATCGCCTAAAATCGTGAAACTTAATAAACATATAAGCGATATAATTCCTAGTATAACTGTACTATGCCTACCAACCTCAATTGCTTTATGCTTTGAACAATATACACCATATAAGAATGGTGATGCCATTCTTAATGTTCTTTCAATCCACCAATCATACGGAAAACTGATCAATGAATGAATCACAGCATGGTGAAACGCTGCCGCCACAAATGTCAATATAATAATTATCCATCCAAGTTTTGTTGATAGCCAAGGCCACCGACTCATGCAAATTGAGGAAATTGCCAAATAAATATATAATACAAAAATATACCATAACGGTCCATCAAAAGGTGTCAATGTATATCCTAAAATAACCGTTCTAATATTTGGCAATCCATTTTGCAAAATATACAGGCTGATATAAATCGTATTCCAAGCAATGTAGGGAACAATAAGTGTCACTAATCGTTTCTTTAATTTATCTCCACAAGATTTTTCAGATACAAAAAATTTATATGCAGAAACAGCGAAAAAATAATTTAATGCAATTGGTCCAAATGTTTCAAAATACTGTCTCAGGTACCCCCCAACCCCATTAAAATCTGACAGTTCAATCAAATGAGGAGCTAGGTGATAGACAACTATTAGAATAGTCATCCAAAAAGAATAAAAAATCATTTTATCTCTATTTTTATATTTCAACAAAAGTTTTCTCTCCCCTATTTTCTTATCAATTTGAGTTCTATAATACTAATTATCTCATTTTTCTCCTGTTTGCTAAAAATGACAATAAATTCCAATATATACCCAATCAAACCTGCTATCAATATATTAACGAAAAAGCTAATCCAATTGGGGAAATCCATCAAATTTTTTACTACAGAGAAAACAACACATACAATAGCTAATGATACCCAAGACCTAAATTCTGTTTTCCAAAACGTCCATATAGGTCGATGCAGTAATTTTGCTGCACAAGCTGGAACAATAACTCCATGCGTAAAACCTAAAATCACAGTACTCGTTCCTGCTATAGCATAAACACCTAATCCAGTACATTTTAGAAATATTAAGGTAGTTGCAATGCTGATTATACTTGAAACCAGCAGTACAACAGAATATATCCTAACTTTATCAATGGCAATAAATATAGAATGAATGCTATACATATACGTGCTGATAATGATATCCAAAAGTACTAATATCATGAGGATATATATTTCCACTAACTGTGTTCCTGTATAGCTTGAGTCACTCAACCATAGCTTTAAAAAATTATATCCAAACACAATAATACCAGCATATGGAACTGTGAAAAACATCGTCAATATTTTCAACTGACTATTTGCTTCATCAACCAGTTTGTTGTTGCCATCTGACGCAAAAACTTTCGTTAGAGCAGAAGAGAAAATATTCGAAAACACTCCTAAGGCATTACTTAACGCCAAAGGTATTTGCTTAGCCAAAGAAAGACGCCCCATTATAGCGCTGCTAATGAACCAGTTGCTAAATAAAAGATCCAATCCATTGAGTAACAAATTACTAATATTGGATATCAATACCCAAAATCCAGATTTTAATAATACTTTTAGTTTATTGAAATCAAAATAATTTCTATCTATATCAAAATCAACAAACAATTTTTTGGTAACTTTGTAATTTCCCCAAAGTGTTACAATACCAGCAATAAGAGTTGCTAAACTCAAATAATAAACCTTTGCTGGTAAAAAAGAGAAAAGAGTATATATTAGTATACTTTTAATTACATTCGATACTATTTGCACAATCGAATTATAGTGCATTTTTCCTGTTGTAAATGCTGCAGCCGTATAAACTGTACCTATTAAAGATGTTCCCATATTTACAAAACTTAATAGAAATGTCAATTTAACTTGAAACACCAAAGCAGCTGTGATATTCACAATATATTCCAGTTTATAAACAAACGAAATGGAAATAATCAATATTAGCCCATACAAAAAGCAATTTGCAATAAAGACGGAGCAAAAATACGACTTTGCTTTTTCTTTGTTGCCTGAATTATATTCTACAGATATATACCTACAAGCCATCGAATTAATCGCAACAGAAACAAGGCTGGCATATGAGACAAAATTGTTAGCTAAATTTATAAATCCATATGCCTCTTCACCTAATTTTCCTACAACAAAAGGGGATAACCAAAAGCTAATAAACATTTGGACACCAAGTGTAATAAGTGCAGCAAATATATTTATTAAAGTAGCTCTTTTATTCTTCATCACTTATTTCCCCAATATGAACTCCTGAGATAACGTCTATCAAATACAGAAATCTTTCTTTCAATAACAGTTTCCTTTTTAAGACGTCCAAAGATTTTCTTACACTACTTTTTCTCTTAGCATACTGCCCTTTAAAGGATTTGACATCAAATTTTGCTTGTTTACTTACAGCATATATTTTCTTAGGATATGATACTTCCATGCCATACGGATAGCAATACATTGGCTCTAATATGCGAACCCCTGGTTTGTTAATGATATATCTATTTAACTGCGATTCATCATGCCATTTTGCAATAATATTCTTTTTTAGGTCTTCCTCAATATTGCGTTTGAGCGTTTTTGACATCTTAATAAAGGCATTACTTGTACCACAGAACATCGCACCAATCACATAGTTTTCTCCACAGTTCCACGGTATATATGCCGTAGAAATTTTTCTTCTCTCATAAGGAAATTCTATTTTTCTTTTTCCATAGTATCCCGGATGTGCAGTCACAGATAACACCTCATTTTCTCTTGGCAAAAATTCTTCTGGTGTGACAATTTCATTGCAAATCATGTTCGCATTTGAAAACATCAAATAATCACATTTTTTCAGTTCATCTTCTATATTCAAAAATGTTGAGAATCTAAAAAGCGTAATGAGTGGCCAAGGCATTGGCTCAACCTTAATTTTTTTAACATTTAGATTTTTTTCAGCAAAGATTTCCTCGACATCCGTAAAGACGTAATATTTCTTCTCATAACTGGGCAAAAACTTATTTTCAAACGATTCATAGAAGTCCTTCCAAAATAAGGCATATGGTCCTGTACATATATATAATATTCCAATGCTTTTTATCATAAATATTCCTCACATTCTCTATACTTCAATTAAATGCCAGCTATCTTCATACAAATCAATTGGCATATCAACTAACATCCATCTGGATGGAGCTACAACAATTTTGTTATCCGCTTTAGATAAATACTGTGCCCACCAACCAAATGTAGTATTTCCTATAATAAAATTCTTACATTCACTCATTGCTGCAAGCGACACATAGACCGGTTGGCTTTTATCCTGAACTACATAGTCGTATTTTGAAGCGTCAATCAAATGTTCCAATACATAATCTACATTATCCGAGCAAATAAAAAACAACGGATTATCAACATTTTTTATTATATATTGAATGGCTTCTTCCCAATATTTCATTGAACACACATCGTACATGGAACTTCCAACATTATGCTCAACCTTTACGCTTATACAAACACTGTTTCGTTCACGCAATTTATTAAGTCCCGGATACTTGTCATAATCAGGAAATTGTGTCCCATCAAACAAAGTCAGCAAATCTGATTTAATTTCATTGAAGTATTTTTGTGACTGAAAATATCCCTCAATGTAAATCGGCTTTTTTATATTTAAATGCTGTTCCATATACCCATTTTCACAGAAGAAAAGTCCTGATTTATTAAAGAACGGATTTAATTTGCTTTCCATCTTAAACTTATCCATATAATTTTTCTTTCGTGTTAAAACTCGGTATATTTTTCTAAAAAAATATTGTTTTGACATCACAAACCGATTTTCAAGAATGCTTTCATGTATATATTCCACATTCGGCAAATCATAATACATTAATGAATTTTCCCAATTGCATCGGATAATATCGGAATCATCCATTATAATTGTGGGATTATCAGGCATTTCTAATTGTAGTTTTCTTGCAAATGCATATTGAAAAAGTTGATTTCCAATTCTCCCTTGCAATGGTAAATAAATTTTACTTTTCTCCATTTTCTTCATTATATTTTTCCCATCTTTTTGATTCGAAATTATATACTTTTAATATTTTTGCAGGATTACCTGCTGCTATAGAATAACTTGGTATAGATTTTGTAACCACTGATCCTGCTCCGATTATGCATTTCTTTCCAATAGAAACACCGGACAAGATACAAACCTTTTCCCCTATCCAGGAACCCTCACCAATAGACACATCCTTTGCTATTAATTTCTGATCCATGTATGGCACTGAGCTCTCAGGATTCATTCCGTGATTTTCGTTTGTTACAATAACATTTGAGGCAAATAATACATTATCTTCTATAGTTATATTGGCTTTGGATGAAGCTAATGCTGAAAATCCAAAGCCAATATAACAATTGTTTCCAATTGTTATATTGGCTTTATTGCTATCATTGCCATAAACCGAAAGACGACAATTATTTAGTATGGTAGTACCATTCCCAATTTCAATATTTCGACATCCTGACAACTGTAAATAAGGCCTTGCAATAATAGAATTTTTCCCAAATTTTCTAAACCTCTTTTTGGAACCATAACCGATTTCTTGCTTACAAATAATGACACATTTTATATAATGCCAAATTTTCTGCATTTTTTTATATAACATATCCAATCCCTTTATTCTAATTTTCTGTTTTCCATGATAATTTTTATTTTTGCATCGTCCCCCCAAACAGCCTTACTATCATATGGACGATCTGGGAATTTACCATAATCAAGTTTAATATTATAATTATTTTCTCTGATAAATCTTTCTACTCGGTCAGCCAACTTCTCAGGTCTTCCATGACATATATTTATAATGCCAACAACTTCATCTTGTTCAATTGCCGCCGATACTTGTTGTGAAAATTCATTATAGTCAATAAAATCCCATTGATTTTGTCCTGATGTAAATGGAAACAGTTTTTTTCCATCTTTTTCAGCTACAGTTATCTTTGAAAAAATTGAGCATCCATGCTCTGTATTACCAACAATATAATATCCCCTGAGCCACTGGAAAATAACATTATGATTTTTACAGATTAGCTTTGTCATGTTGCGTAACGCATCTTTTGATATACCATATAAGCTTTCGGGATTAGTAGGTGTATCTTCCTTTATGCTTCCCTCAAAAAAGCCTACTTCATGCATAGATCCTAACACTGCAATTTTTTTCACACCGTTTGCTGCCATTTTTTCTAAAAAATTATAATGCTTTGGCAAATCCATAACATGTGAAGTATCATTATGTACAAAACCATTTCTCCATGCCAGGTGCAACAAAATGTCCGGACTTTCAAATTCACAAAAGGGATCTTCTACTGAAAAAATATCACACTTAACAACCTTGGCACGTTTATCAATTTCTTCTGAATCATGATGACAAACAGCAATCACTTCATTCCCGTCATCACACAACTGTTTTACAATTCCAGTCCCCAAATACCCATTGGCTCCTGTAACTACTATTTTCATATATATTTCCTCCACATTCACCAGTCTCATCTATTTTGAAATTAAGTTATACAAGATTTCTTATCTTTAAACATACCTTTTCAATTCCCAAATAGTATGTATTGATATTTCCACACAATTTAACGAAATCAACAATGTTTGGAGAAGTTTTAATTCTTTTTTTTATTTTCTGAAACTTTTCATACTCTGCAATTTCACGATAATATAAATCAGAATTTAAATAATCCTGTATTTCTTGTTCTGTAACCCCTGTTTTTCTATTTTTGGATATAAATCTTCTTAAAATATACTGTTCAACCTTGTTACTATTTGAAATACTATCTGATCTGATTCTGTATTTCAAAATAAAATCATTAACATTCCCCAATTTAAAATGATTTTGCACGGATCGGCAAACAAAATCATAATCCTCACATCTTGGGACATCACGATATCCATTTAATTTAGTATATACTTCTTTTCTTACCAACCAAGTTGGGTGAGGAATACAGTTTCCCCATTTCAAAAAATGTTTTATTAAATACTTCTTGTATGGAAAATGCAATTTAGAAATATAATTTCCATTTTCATCAATTAAGCGTACGCTTCCACCAACTAAATCAAGATTATTTTTATCCAAATATTCTTTTTGTAATTTCAATCTATTTACTTCGCAAATATCATCCGCATCCATTCTTGCTAAATATTCTCCTTTGGATTGGCAGATGGCTTTATTTAAACTATTAACAAGACCAATATTCCTGTCATTTTTTATAACACGAATGCGGGGGTCATCAAATGAATAAATAAACACACTTAATTCTTCATTATTTGGATTATCAATTACAATTACAAATTCAATATTGGAATATGTTTGTTTTAAAACCGATTCTATACTTTCTCTTAGTTCAGAAACGGATTCATTGTAAGTACTCATTATTACACTTATGAGATCTTCCATATGCACTTCTCCTTCTAAGTCCTTCTATTAAACATTTTTCAGAAATTATTAAGTATGGTAAGACACTATAGTCAATCAAATCATTATCTATCAGATTACTGCATGCAACTACTATTATTAAAAAAAGGACAAATGTGTTATTTTTATACTTTTTTGCTACACAATAGATAAGAATACTTAGGAATATTATCATCAAAACTCCATACCTTATGATTAAAAACGCATATCCATTATCTATTACAATTTCGTTTCCAAAATATGCTTTATTTGACATTTTAGGAATTAAACTGATCCCCAAATTTTGAATCATATTCGCAATATACGTAAATCTATAAGAAAGCATATAATCGAGCATTCTAAAAAAAGCAACTTTATCCAACATTAATGGTATAAAAACGGAAAATGCAGTCAAAAGAGGAACTATAAGCTTAGCCCCAAAACCAACTATTCTATTAATTTTTTTCTTAAATCTGCCAGTTTCTATTACTGAATCAATAAACCATTTTCCTAATACTAACAAGAATGTCGTAAACAATGAGTTCCTTGAACCGCAGAAGCAATAAATTACCAAATCTACAGTTAAAAGTATAAAATAGTGTTTCTTTCTAAATATACCGGTTAACAACCCATATCCAACCAAATAGCTATATATCAATGGTAATACGTTACTATGATAAAAGCCTAAAGAATGTCGAGCTGCATTGTCAACCCATCTTTTAGTGATTTCGTCATTGTAAATTCCAACGATTGAAAATGTAAAAACACATAAAGTGAAAAATAACAATGTAAAATATGCCACCTTTAATATATCTTTGTCTTCTAATTTATTTACAAGAAAAGCAAATAAACTAATTAGAATAAATATTAATGCTCCGGATTTCATTAATACCAAGAGGTCTGCACATAATAAAATTATCACTACTCGAATCTGCTTTTTAGAATATGCTCTAAACATTATTCCAACTGTCAATATAACAAGTGCTATATACTTTGCCGGTATCGTCAACGGATACAGAACATCAGTATTTGATACATCACGATTGAATAGCGAAAAGACAAATAATACATATGAAATTGAAAAAGGGAGATTGTTTTTGTTTATTTTAAAGCTATTTTTGATCTTCATTTACCCTTTCCTCTTCCAATTTGACCTAAAGTATTTTTTATGTGCAAAAGCATACATATGGAAAAATATAATCTGAATTTTAATAGTGTTAATAAATAATAGTGATCCTTTTGCAAATATCCTTTTATAGATTTTAAGTAGCTTAATGCGTTATCAACCATATCATCCTTGCGGATATTGGTAAAATACTCTCTTTGTTGAGTATAGGACTTCCAAACTCCATATCGTGATTGCGTGATAGCACGTCCCACTGTCTGCATAACTTTTACTGCAAACAATTTTTCAAAATCACATATCTTCCAACTGTTCTTTTGGTTTCTAATTTGCTCAAGAACTGCCTTAAAGCCAATATAATAATTTTTATCAAATCTGCGGGTCATTCCGTCTCCAATGCGATAATCATAAAGTGCATCGTTCATATAAATAAACGATTTCGCTTTATTATATAGTTCAATGCTCTGTAATGAATCCTCACCATTTGAAACTTTATAAAACGATGAATAATTCTTATCAACATCAATGCAACTTCTTTTATATATTTTTGTACACAAACTTACAACACTATGGTCTTTCAAGAACGTCTCTAAAACACTTTCCTTATCTACTCTTATTTCTGGTTCTACAGAAAAAATATTTTTATAAGCAATTTTCTTAGAGTCACCCACCATATAGTTGTAATTAAATAAAATAACGTCCGGCTCAGTATATTTATTTATTACATTCTTTAATTTCAGTAACATACCTGGTTCTAATAAATCATCAGAATCACAATTCACAATATATTCTCCACTGACCTTCTTAAAACCATATCGCCTAGTCGCTAATAATCCTTGATTTTCTTTATGAAAAACTCGAATTAAATCTGGATATTTGTTTTCATAACTATCACAAATACTGCCACTGTTATCTGTAGAGCCATCATCAATCAGAAGAACTTCAAGATCATTATCAATTGCTTTTGACTGTTCTATTATAGAGTTTATACACTCATCTAAATATTTTTCTACGTTGTATACAGGGACAACAATACTGAATAGCATAAAATTCACCACAATCTTTCTTAATCATATAGGCCTAAATCAAAAACATATTCGTCAACGTATTTTCCACCATTGAGGGCATAGCTGAATTTAGATCCTTGTGTTATGGAACTAATTAAATATTTACATCTGGAAAGTAGAATCATTTTTACTAAGTATTTTTGCCCACGAAGTTTTTTGTTATCTTCCAAGACATTCGATCTGCTTAGAACATCTTTACCATCATAATCATAGATAAATGAATCATATGAAACGATTTTGATGTACTCTCCAAACTTATTTCTTAAATCATCATAAACATTTCCATCTTCTGTAACTAAAAAAACAAAAGCATGATATTGTTCAATAAACTTTTCAATTTGCTGTTCCACTTGCTTCACATTTGGCTGCACATATTCACCGGAAGGACGCAATTTTATATAATCCGTTCCCCTTACATAAACGCCAATACAATTATCTATATCGAGAGCCTTTGCTTCTTTTTCTACAATAGTTAAAACCTCATCACTAAAACATAAATTCTTGTTTAAAAGCTCATAGCTCATTTTTTCAAGTTTTTTATTAAAAAAAATCTCCGTTTCAAACAGTCCAATTGGATTAACATCTTTTAACGTCCAACCGGACAGATAAACATTTTTACTATTGTAAACTTCCTCTTCTTTAATATCAGAAGGCTGTTCAAAAAAATAATTCCAAACATTATTTTTTCCATCATAATACTGCGTCTTATAATTTTTCCAATCTACGAATGGAATGTATCCATTTTTCTTTGCGTATTCTATGTATATGACCTGTTTATGAATTAATGATAGTAGCCCTTCCACTCCATCCTGATAATCCGGCTTTATAATATAAATCACTTTGTCAGCATTACATTTACCATAGCTTTTCTTTTTTTGAAGAATATTCCTTCTTGCAATGAAATAATAAATATATTTTAATTTATATCCTAAAAATCTATGCTTTCTTTGAAATTTCAACCCTACAGGCATATATTAATTCCTTCCGTTTTTTAACCTCACCAAAATTTCATTGATTAAACCCTTATCAATAGTTTCCGAAAATTTCCTGGCAAATAAATTGCATTTTCGGAATCAACATATCTATGTCCTTTAATCTGTATGTATATGGATTTCCGTTTTTTCCTCTGCTCCAATCAATGCAGCGAAGATTTGCCGCCTGTTTGTCAGCCGATTGAAAAATATAATCCTTAAAACCGCAATTATATGCTATTGTTTGGATAAATACCGCTATCCAAACACTCTATTAACTTTTTCAGCTGCCACCAATTATTATGTGCAATAATTAAAAAAGCATGTTTAATCATAATCCACCGATTTCTTTTACCTTATCTCACCAATTCGTCTACTATCTCTTCCAATTTCCTACAAAACTTTTCATTATTGCTGCTCATACCATGACCCATCTTAGCAACAATATCATCGTAATTTTTAATCACATCACCAAGTGTGCTTATGTCCTCAACTGGGATAATGGTTCCCATTCTCTCTGCGACATTTCTTGCAAATTCCACCTGGTGGTCATTCACATGTTCATCAAACCGATGTTGACGGGGTACAACGATAGGTGTCTTACCGATTTGCAGAGGCATGATAAAACTTGCTGGGCCTCCGTGAGTGATAATAATACGTGCATCCTCAACATTCTTTATCATCTGCTGATAAGGAATGAGCTTACTCCACTCACAATACTTAGGTTCATATGTACTGAAGCCAGTCTGCATAATTACATCTTCCTGAATTATGCCATCTTTTTTTAGTTCATCTATTTTCTTGAGTAACCTGTTAAAAGATTGCTCATGTGTTCCAACTGTTACAAAAATCATTATTTTTTCCTCTAAAAGACACTTCCCAAGTTAATTGCTTTTGGATAGACTTCTTTTTGTTCTTCCCACTGCACAATAAACTTATCAACTATCGGATATACCATTTTTCCTGTCATTGTAGGTTTGTCTATACGATCAAACACTTCTATATAAACAAGTTTTGCTCCGAATAATTTTCCTAAGTAAAAAAATGGAACAGCTACAGCCGCACCGCTTGAGATAATCACATCCGGTCTTTCTTTTTTTAAGACCTTCCAAGCTATTTTTGTATTTTTAATCAATGCCTTCAAACTTCTGTTTGTAGGATAATAGCACGGATACATCTTCTCACCTTCAAGAATGCTGCGCGCATCTTCTTTGTAAAAGGTTACCCAAAATCTGTCTTTGTCTTTCCAGAATGGTTTGAGCATATACAAATGTGTAAGATGTCCTCCTGACGAACCTACAAGACATATTTTCATATTTTTCTTATTAGCTTTTCTTTTCATCGTTATACTGCTCCATCATTCTTTATTACACCTAGCACAGTCTGAAATATTATCTTAATATCCCCCTTCAAACTCCACTCCCCAATATACTGGGTATCCAGCTTCACCACTTCCTCAAAGTCCGTGATATTGCTTCTTCCACTCACCTGCCATAGTCCGGTCAGTCCCGGCCTGAATGACATTCTGGCTCTGTGGTGTGGTTCATACTTCTCCCACTCGTCGAGTGTCGGTGGTCTGGTACCTACGAGACTCATATCTCCTTTGAGGATGTTCCAAAACTGCGGCAACTCATCTATTGATGTCTTCCTGATAAACTGTCCTATGCCGGTTTTCTTTGTTCCATCCGGCAGTATCTTATTGCCTATGATTCGCGGGTCGAAGTCCATCTTAAACATCATTCCGTCACTCACCTTGTTTTGTGCCATGAGCTCCTTCTTTCGCTCCTCGGCATCCATGTACATGCTTCTGAATTTGTACATCTTGAACTTTCTTCCGTTTCTTCCGATTCGCTCCTGTGCGAAGAAAATCGGTCCCGGTGATACTATATAAATTGCCGGTCCCACAAATATCGTCACTATCAAGGTTATAATACATCCGACCAGCCCTCCTATTATGTCCATGCATCTTTTTGCAAGAAGCTGTGTGGTGCTCGCATAGTTCATACTGGCTGTGATGACTGTGTAGTCACCGATTTTTTCTATCTGATTAAAGCTGCCTGCCATGACCTTGTTTTTGGTGATGCCTCTGTGAACAGC
>UMGY01001792.1_pt1 | contig 14098 bp, 9 predicted proteins | sample 1965391 | NCBI WGS metagenome assembly UMGY01 (sample SAMEA4836084, study PRJEB28245) | human gut metagenome | biome: gut microbiome; material: fecal sample | place: Denmark | collected 2008 | reverse complement strand
CAAGTGGTTTAATAAGGGATATGGAGCGACTTTGAACGGATATGTGAAAGTTATCGGCTCGATGTTGCGTAAACCTTTGGTGTCGTTGTCGGCTTTTATCGTGTTGGCTTTGGCTGCTTTCTATGGATTTGCCAAGTGGCCGACTTCGTTTATTCCACAGGAAGATCAAGGTTATTTTATCGTATCGGTGCAGTTGCCCAATGCCGCATCCATGGAACGGACCCGCAAGGTTTGCGATGATTTGAATCGAATTATACAGTCGTACCCCGAAGTGGAAAATGCCTTGAATATCGTGGGTTTTTCGGCGTTACAGGGTGGAAGTTCGTCCAATTCGGCAACGTTTTTCGTGGTACTGAAACCCTGGGACGACCGGAAGGGGAAAGAACATAGCGTGTTTAATGTGGTGGAGCGGCTGAACCGGGATGCATCTGTTTTGCAAGAGGCTATCGTGTTTGCCGTCAATCCGCCAGCTATCAGCGGACTGGGTGTTTCGGGCGGTCTTGAAATGCAACTCGAAGATCGCAGCAATTTGGGGGCGGGCGAATTGGAATCCGCAGCGAATGCTTTGATCGGGAATATCGGTAGCGAACCGGCCTTGATGCAGATAAACTCGATGTTTCAAGGGAATACCCCGCAATATACATTGAATATAGATCGCGATAAGGTGGAAATGCAGGGGCTTACTCTCAGCAGTGTTTTCTCGGCTTTGTCGTATTATATGGGGTCGGCTTATGTGAATGATTTCGTGGAGTTTGGCCGTATCTATCAGGTGAAGTTGGGCGCTCAGGCCGGAGCGAGGGCTCATATCGACGATGTGATGAAACTGAGCGTGCGAAACCGGGACGGTAGCATGGTTCCGTTTTCTTCGTTTACACAGGTCGAGGAGACGATGGGACTGAATTTAGTAAGCCGGTACAATATGTATTCTTCGGCTGCACTCACGGCGATACCGGCTCCGGGGATAAGTTCGTCGGAGGGTATGGCGGCTATGGAGCGATTGGTCCGGAATACACTGGGTACGAATTTCGGATATAGTTGGACGGGGGAGGCTTATCAAGAGAGCCAGAGCGGTTCTACGGTAGGTCTTATCTTCGGACTTGCGATATTGATCGTGATTCTGGTGCTGGCTGCCCAGTATGAAAGTTGGACTAACCCGATAGCCGTGATACTGAGTTTGCCCACTGCCATATTGGGGACGGTGCTGGGGTGTATTGTCATGAGTTTGTCTATCAGTATTTACAGTCAGATAGGGTTGATTTTGCTTATCGCTTTGTCGGCCAAAAATGCTATCCTCATTATCGAGTTTGCCATGGATTACCGTAAGCAGGGCGAGTCTATCCGGCAATCGGCGATGGAGGCGGGGAGGTTGCGCCTGCGACCTATCTTGATGACTTCGTTCGCTTTTATCTTCGGGGTTCTTCCGCTGATGTTCGCGACAGGTGCGGGAGCCGAAAGTCGTATAGCTTTGGGTACGGCTGTCGTGTTCGGTATGGCGATGAATACGGTATTGGGTACGTTGTTCGTTCCTAATTTTTATGAATTGATGGAGACTGTTCAAGAGCGCTGGTTGTCGAAGGTATTCAAAGATAGTGGTGAAAAGGGGACACCCGATTCGGCAGATTAGGATACTATATCTTTATTCCTTTTTGTTATTCTTGCAACCCCTCCGTCCTTCGGACACTTTCTCTATCGGCAGGGGGAGGATTGAAATGTTATTTTGAATATTCTTTTTTAACCCCTCCGTCACTTCGTGCCACCTCCCCTATATTTTTGCGTTGCAAAAACACAGAGGAGGAGTGTAGGGTTCACTTCTTCATTTTATTGTTGTTTTCACTTCTCTTTTTCCCCTGTGTCCCGTAGCCTTACGGGGTGTCACAAAACAGCACGAAAAAGGCTGCTTTTCAATCCTCTCCCTCTATATTCCCTTACGGAAACACAGGGGGAGAGGAGGGTTACCTCTATTATCTCCACTGAGGGTCTTTTTAAGATCTCTTCTCGTCGTCATGCTCCTCGGCTCTCCCCTATATTTTGCTGTGTAAAAACACTCCGCCATGCTGAGGGAAACGGCAGGGGATTGTGCTACAAAAGACTTTCTTTCCCAGCCCAAGAAAGTCCTTGTTACACTAATTCACTTTATTTGTTCATTCTTCTCAACAGCGAGAAGAACGAACCAAGAAGCGCCGCCGCTGTTATCGGGCTTTTGGGTTCGTCGCTATGGTCGCCGTCGGGGTCTGCGGAACTCGCTCCGCTCGGACAGTCCTCGCCCTTTTTCCTCCGTCTTCCTTGCGACTTCACCGCCCGATAAAGGCGGGGATTTTGCTCGTGCTTTTGCTGGTCTTTTTAACCCCTCCGTCCTTACGGACCCCTCCCCTATATTTTTGCTGTGCAAAAACACCCCGCATACGGAGCACGGCAAGGGAAGAAGTGGAATCATACTGAATTTTAGTTTGGCTTTATTTCCGATATAAAGAAGGAGGTATCCCATTTATCTGGGATACCTCCTCGAATGATATGAAATGTTGCGTTTATTTGCGATAAGCGGCCATCATTTCGGGATTGAAACGTTCGATAAACGCGGCGTGTTTGGCAACTTCTGCCTCACCGAAGTTAATGTATACTTCGGCCGACTGCCGGAACGATTCGTTACGAGTGGCATCGTTGAGCAGGAGGTGTCCCATGATAACATGGCCGGCCATTTCGACCATGCGGCGTGCTTGGAAGTCGATGTATTCGTTGTCTTTCGTTGCAGTGACGGTTTCGACAGCTTTTACGTAGGCGGCTTTCATAGCTTTGAGGCGGTCGCGCAGAGGTTCCAGTTCGGGCGCGATTTCAGCAGCTTCGTATGCTTCGATCTGATGCAGGTATGTGCCGGTGGTGACGTGGCGAATAGCTGCCACGACTTGCAACTGGGTGGTTCCTTCGTAGATAGAAGTGATGCGGGCATCGCGGTAGATGCGTTCGCAAGCGTAGTCTTTCATGAAACCGGACCCTCCGTGTACTTGCACGCAGTCATAGGCGTTTTGATTGCAGAATTCGCTGGACATGCCTTTTGCCATAGGGGTGAATGCGTCGGCCAATTTTTGGTAGGCTTTCATTTCGGCACGTTCTTCGGGTTCGAGCGAGCGTTCTTTGGCAATGTCTTCGTATGCTTTGTACATGTCTACGAATCGTGTCGTTTCGTAAAGCAGCGAGCGTGAAGCGTCGAGTTTGGCTTTCATCAAAGAGATCATTTCGAAAACGGCGGGGAACTCGATGATGGCTTGCCCGAATTGTTTGCGGTCGCGTGCATAGGCGATGGCTTCGCGGTATGCCGCTTCGGAGACGCCGACAGATTGTGCGGCGATACCGAGACGGGCTCCGTTCATCAATGCCATGACGTATTTGATAAGACCTAATTTGCGGCTTCCGCAGAGTTCGGCTTTGGCATTTTTGAACACCAATTCGCAGGTGGGAGACCCTTTGATACCCATTTTGTTTTCGATACGGCGAACGGTTACACCGCCGTCGTTGCGGTCGTAGATGAACATGGAGAGTCCGCGACCATCTTTGGTTCCTTCTTCGGAACGGGCCAGCACGAGTGCAATGTGTCCGTCACCGTTGGTGATGAACCGTTTCACTCCATTGAGATACCAGCAACCGTCGGCCTCGCTGTATGTGGCTTTGAGCATGACGGCTTGCAAGTCGGAACCGGCATCGGGTTCGGTGAGGTCCATCGCCATAGTTTCGCCGGCACAAACGCGAGGCAGGTATTTTTGCTTTTGTTCTTCATTGGCAAATTCGTAAATGGTTTCGGCGCAGTCTTGCAATCCCCAGATGTTTACGAATCCGGCATCGGCGCGGCTTACCATGTCGGCAGCCATGATGTAGGGAACCAACGAGAAGTTAAGCCCGTTGTAGCGACGGGGGATAGAGATACCCATCAATCCGGCTTTTACCAGAGCGTCGAGGTTTTTTTGCGTGCCTTTGGCATATACGACATGTCCGTCGACAACGTGCGGACCTTCGTGGTCTACGTCTTCGGCATTGGCTGCAACGATTTCGCCGCTTATCTCGCCTGCTATTTCGAGCACTTTTTCATAACTATCCATGGCGTCTTCGAAATTGAAGGGCGCATAGTCGTATTTTTCGGCATCGGAGTAATTCCGTTCCCGTAAAGCCACCAGCTTCTTCATGAGCGGGTGGTTCAAGTGATGTTTGAGATCACTGTTATCTAAATAAAAATTAGCCATTGTTCTGTATTATTTATTGTATTATAATTTAACTCTCTATCTTTGATTTGTCACAAGACTTTGTCTTATCGACAGAATCGAAAATATGTTTTATTTGGAGTTTTTCTTATAATATTTGATCAGCTTCGGAATCACTTCTTCGACTGTACCCGTGATCACATAGTCGGCTATCGTATTGATAGGTGCGTTAGGATCGCTGTTGATAGAGATGATGATGGAGCTGTCTTGCATACCGGCGATGTGTTGTATCTGTCCAGAGATACCGCAGGCGATATAGAGCTTGGGGCGAACCGTGACACCGGTTTGTCCGATTTGACGTTCGTGCTCGATGTATCCGGCGTCGACCGCAGCGCGGGAAGCTCCTACCTCGGCTCCCAATGTAGCCGCCAAGTCGAACAGCATGTCGAAGTTTTCTTTCGATCCCATACCGTAACCGCCGGCTACGATGATGGATGCGCCTTTGACGTTGGCTTTGGATTTTTCCATCTGGCGATCGATGACTTCTACCACAAAGTCGGTGTCGGAAACGTATTTTTTCGGATCCAGTTTAACAACTTCTCCTTTGTAAGCGGGATCGTAAATTTCTTTTTTCATCACGCCTTCGCGAACCGTCGCCATTTGAGGACGGCATTCGGGGTTAACGATCGTCGCTACGATGTTGCCTCCGAAAGCGGGACGAATCTGATACAACAGATTTTCATAGGTCTTATTGTTCTTTTTGTCCTCGTGGGGACCTATTTCCAATGCGGTGCAGTCGGCCGTGAGTCCGCTGTGCAGCGAAGAGGAAACCCGCGGACCGAGGTCGCGACCGATACTAGTGGCTCCCATCAGGCAAACCTGAGGTTTCTGTTCTTTAAATAAATTTACCAATACCGAGGTATGTGGCAACGAGGTGTAGGGGTAGAGGCGAGGATCGTCTACGGGATAGACGGTATCGACTCCATAGGGGAATACTTGTTTTTCCACACCGTCGAGGTTGCTACCGATCACCAGTGCTTCGAGTTTACAATTCAGTTGATTGGCCAGCGAGCGACCTTTTGTGAGCAGTTCGAGGCTCACATCGGCGATGATGCCGTCTTCTATTTCGCAATATACAATCAGATTGTTCATAATCGTTAGTTTTTTAGTTCATAGTACACGGGCATTAACCAATCGTGTGGTTGGCGATCAATTCTTTGACAAGGTCTTCGATTTCGTTGTTGGCAGCCGTGAGTCGTTTGCTTTCCTTTGCTTGGAATACAACGTTTTGTACGGCTTTTACTTTGGTGGGAGAACCGGCAAGACCTACTTGATCGAGGTCGGCATCGACATCGTTTACACTCCATTCGTAAAGGTTGAGGGCCGGACGCTGTTCATAGAGTTTCAAGCATTCTTCGCTCAGTCCTTGTTTTTCGCTCGGTGTCTTGGCGTATTTGTAACGTTGTATGAGCTTCGCGTTGCGAGGACGGCATTCATCGGCCGAACCGTTGACCGTGATGACTGCGGGCAGGGGAACTACGACGGTTTCTACCCCGCGTTCGAGACGACGTTTCACGGTGGCTTTTCCGTTTTCTATGTTCAGAATTTGCTCGGCATAGGTGACTTGGGGGATTCCCAATTTTTCGGCGATTTGAGGGCCTACCTGAGCCGTGTCGCCATCGATGGCTTGACGACCTCCCAAGATAATATCATAATCTTTGATTTTGCGTACGGCACACGATAGTGCGTAAGACGTAGCCAATGTGTCGGCTCCGGCAAAGGCGCGGTCGGTCAATACGATACCTCCGTCCGCTCCACGGAATAAACCTTCCCGAATAATTTCGGCGGCACGAGGAGGGCCCATCGTAAGCAGGGTAATCGTCGATCCCGGGTTTTGTTCTTTCAGTTGCAGAGCCTGTTCCAAGGCATTCAAATCTTCGGGGTTGAAGATAGCAGGCAAGGCGGCACGGTTGATCGTTCCGTCCTCTTTCATGGCATCCTTCCCCACATTTCTGGTATCGGGCACTTGTTTTGCCAATACTACGATTTTAAGACTCATAATTTAATGTGAGATTTATGATTTATAAATATTCGTATATTCTGTGTCGATTCATTGACTCGCAAAATTACAAAAATGATTGTTATTTTCAATCTTTTAGGCGAAAAAACCGTTATGCCGCCCGGCGAGAACAGATGATCGGACGGCATAACGGGCCGAGGTTTTATTCGGTTCTGACGGGCTTATTCGTAGCTGCTGCCGTCGAAACAGTGCGTGCAGATACATTCCTTAGGAAGCCCGATCGATTCGACCAGTGTTTCTAACGGGTTGAATTTTAATGAGGTAATGTTCAGCTTTTTACAAATGCAGTTTACCATACAATTGTATTGGGGCGACCCGGTGCGTGCATAAGCTGCGACATTTTTATCGGGGTTACCCTCTATCTCGGCGATGGTGCGACGGGTAATAAGCTCCATTTCGCTTTTGGAGGCTGTGAAGTTAAGAAACTTACACGGGTACAGGAGAGGGGGACAACTGATGCGCATGTGAACTTCTTTGGCTCCATAACGGTAGAGATCGGATACATTGTCTCTCAGTTGCGTACCGCGGACAATAGAGTCGTCGCAGAATACGACCCGCTTCCCGTCGAGCATACTTTTGTTGGGTATGAGTTTCATTTTGGCTACCAGCTCGCGCATGGCTTGATTGGAAGGGGTGAAGCTGCGAGGCCAAGTGGGGGTATATTTGACGATACCTCTCCGGTAGGGAATTTGTTTACCTACGGCATATCCGAGAGCCATGCCTACACCGGAATCGGGGATGCCGGAGACGAAATCGGCTTCGATGTCGTCTTTTTTACCCATTTCGAAGCCGGTGTGAAAGCGCATCTCTTCGACATTCTTCCCTTCGTATTCGCAGGCGGGATATCCGTAATATACCCACAGGAAGGAGCATATCTGCATTTTTTTACCGGGCTGGTTGAGCGATTCGTAACCGTCGGCTGTCAACCGGACGATTTCCCCGGGACGTATGTCGTAACAGAGTTCGTATCCGAGGTTCGGGAAGCTGCATGTCTCGGACGATACGGCGTATCCGTTATCTCCCCGCCCGACGAGGATAGGCGAACGACCGTACTTGTCGCGAGCGGCGATAATGCCTTGCTCGGTGAGTAAAAGCATGGAACAAGACCCTTTGATTTTTTCCTGTACCAAGCGGATGCCGTCGACATAGTCTTTCCCCTGACTGATAATCATCGAAACCAATTCGGATTGGTTGATGATATTGTTACTGTGTTCGCTGAAATGGTTTCCGCTCGCCAGTAGTTCTTTTTCGAGTTCTTCCACGTTGTTTATTTTGGCAACGGTAACGATGGCGAATTTTCCCAAATGGCAACTGATGATGATGGGTTGTGCATCGGTATCGCTGATGACACCGATTCCCGAATTACCAGAGAATTCGGGCAGTTCGGCTTCGAATTTCGAGCGGAAGTAGGAGTTTTCTATATTGTGGATCGCCCGTTTGAAAACGCCATTTTCATACGTCACGATACCGGCACGTTTCGTACCTAAGTGCGAGTTGTAATCTACGCCATAAAAAAGGTCGGTAACGCAAGATTCTTTTTTTATGCTACCAAAAAATCCTCCCATAATGTAATGTTGTCGTGTTGATTATTATTTGATTAAACGAACAGAGCGAGAGGGACATTGTTTCCCTCCCGCCCTGCGGAATATACTTTTTATTTGGTGTGCTGTTCAACCCATTTGCGAGCATTGACAAAAGCTTCGATCCACGGGGTAATCTCGTCGGTTTTTCTGTCGGCAGGATAATGTCCGCACTGCCAGGGGAATATGGCTCGTTCGAGGTGGGGCATCATGGCCAAATGGCGGCCGTCGGCCGAAGCGATACCGGCTATCCCGTAAGGCGAGCCGTTGGGATTTGCCGGATAAGCATCGTAGGTGTATTGGGCTACGATATTGTATCGTTCTTTGGCGTAAGGCAACTCGAATTTACCTTCTCCGTGGGCAACCCATATACCGAGTTTCGAGCCCGATAACGAGCCGAACATGACAGAGTTGTTTTCGGGAATTGTCAATCCGATGAACTGAGATTCGAATTTATGCGAATCGTTATGTCGCATTTTGGGCTTTTGTTCGTGGTCGGGGGTGAGCAGTCCCAATTCTACCATGAGCTGGCAGCCGTTGCAGATACCGAGACTCAGGGTGTCGGGGCGGTTGTAGAAACGGTCGAGTGCAGCTTTGGCTTTTTCGTTCCAAAGGAATCCTCCTGCCCAGCCTTTTGCCGAACCGAGTACATCGGAATTAGAGAATCCACCGCAGTATACAATCATGTTGATATCGTCGAGCGTTTCGCGGCCACTGATGAGGTCGGTCATGTGCACGTCTTTCACATCGAATCCCGCCAAATAGAGCGAATAGGCCATTTCTCTATCTCCATTAACGCCCTTCTCACGAATGATGGCTGCTTTCACACCGGATCGTGTGCGACGATCGGCCGAGATACCGTATTGGGCGAGCGTTCCCGTAAATGAATCGGGGAAACGGAATTGCAGCGGTTGTTCCTTGTAGTTGAGGAAGCGGTCTTTGGCTGCTTTTTCTCCGCTTTGTTTGCGGTCGAGCAGATAGGACGACTCGAACCATACGTCGCGCAAATGATCGATGAAGAATTGATAATCGGCTCCGTCTTTGTGTATGAGCAGATGGCGTTCGTCGCAGGGGCGGGCCAGACGAATAAACGCTACGCCGGCTTTTTTCAATATCTTTTCGACTTCGTCGGTTTTTTCTACTTGAATCAAGATACCCGGATTTTCGCTGAATAGTATCTTAACGAGGTCTTTTTCGGGGATTTCGTCTAACGAAACTTCCAAACCGCCTTCGGTATTGGCAAAATTCATTTCGAGCATCGTGGTTATCATACCGCCGGCGGAGATATCGTGTCCTGCCAGAATCAACTCTTTGTTAATCAATTCTTGGACGGTATTGAACGCGTTGGCAAAGTATTCGCTGTCTTGTACGGTGGGAACTTCTTTTCCTATTTTGTCGAGCGATTGGGCGAACGCCGAGCCTCCCAATTTGAGCTTGTCGAATGAGAAATCGATGTAGTAGACTGTACTGTCGACTCCCGTGCGGAGGACGGGAGATACGACTTTACGTATATCCGAGACTTCGGCTCCTGCCGAGATGATGACCGTACCGGGCGAATAGACTTTGTCTTTTCCGTATTTCTGAGTCATGGATAGACTGTCTTTTCCGGTGGGGATATTGATTCCGAGCGAGCAGGCAAAATCGCTGCATGCTTCGACTGCCCGATATAGGCGGGCATCTTCGCCTTCGTTTTTACAGGGCCACATCCAGTTGGCACTAAGCGAAACGCTGTCTAACCCTTCGGAGAGCGGAGCCCAAACGATATTGGTGAGGGCTTCGGCAATGGAGAGAACAGATCCTGCGGCGGGATCGACCAATGCCGCTTGCGGCGCATGGCCGATAGAGGTGGCGATACCGGCGCGTCCCCGATAGTCGAGGGCAACTACTCCGCAGTCACTTAATGGGAGTTGTATCTCTCCCTGACATTGTTGGCGGGCAATTTTTCCGGTAACGGAACGGTCCACTTTGTTGGTGAGCCAGTCTTTACAAGCGACTGCTTCGAGTTGGAGCACTCGTTCTACGTATTCGTCGAGTTGCGTTTGGTCGTATGTTACATCTTCGTAAGTTTCTTCGACTGTTTTGTCTGTCATGATGGTACGGGGGGCTTTCCCAAACATGTCTTCCATCGCCAAGTCGATGGGCTTAACACCATCGGTCTGTTCGAATACGAAGCGATGGTCGCCTGTGGTTTCGCCTACTACATAGAACGGAGCCCGTTCGCGGTCGGCGATTTGACGAATGTGCTCGATGTCTTCTTCCCGAATGACGATACCCATACGCTCCTGACTTTCGTTACCTACGATTTCTTTGGCCGATAGGGTGGGGTCGCCGACGGGCAGTTGATCCATGTGAATCAATCCACCAGTTTCTTCTACTAACTCGGAAAGTGCGTTCAAATGGCCTCCGGCTCCGTGGTCGTGAATCGAGACGATGGGATTTTCCTCGGCTTCGGACATCGCCCGAATGACGTTGGATACTCGTTTTTGCATTTCAGGATTGGCTCGTTGTACGGCGTTCAGCTCGATGGCATTGTCGTATTGTCCGGTTTCTACCGATGAGACTGCTCCTCCACCCATACCGATACGATAGTTGTCACCACCCATTACCACTACTTTTTCCCCGGCTACGGGCGTGCCTTTAAGTGCGTCGCGCATGTTGGCGAATCCTACACCGCCGGCGAGCATAATGACTTTGTCGAAAGCAAATTTTTTACCGTTTTCGGCGTGCTCGAATGTGAGCAGGGAGCCGCAGATGAGGGGTTGTCCGAATTTGTTTCCGAAATCAGAAGCTCCGTTAGAGGCCTTAATCAATATTTGTTCGGGCGTTTGATAAAGCCACGGACGAGGTTGCATGGAACCTTCTTCCCATTCCCGTCCTTCTTCCGTACGAGGATAGGCCGTCATATAAACTGCCGTTCCTGCAATAGGTAGGCTGGCACGTCCGCCACCGAGTCGGTCGCGTATTTCACCTCCCGTACCGGTGGCAGCTCCGTTGAAGGGCTCTACGGTCGTGGGGAAATTGTGTGTCTCGGCTTTTAACGAGATGACAGTTTTGATATCTTTTATTTCGAAAAAGTCGGGTTGTTGGGGATTTATCGGAGCGAACTGCTCGACGGTAGGTCCGGCATTGAAAGCCACGTTATCTTTGTATGCCGAAACCAACCGATTGGGATTATATTCCGAGGTCTTTTTTATCAATTTAAAAAGAGAACTTTCTTTTTCTTGACCGTCGATGATGAAGACACCGTTGAAAATTTTATGACGGCAGTGCTCGGAATTGACTTGCGAGAATCCGAAAACTTCGCTGTCGGTTAGTTTCCGTCCGATTTTTTTACTCAGGTCGTTCAGATAATTTATTTCGTCGGGGCTGAGAGCCAGACCTTCCTGCTCGTTATATGCGGCAAGATCGTCGATGTACACAATAGGATCGGGTTGTTTGTCGATGTCGAAAATTTTACCGTCGATACCGTTGTACAACCGTTGTAGCATTTTGTCGAATTCGGCAGAACCGTCTGTTACAGGGAAAAATTCCTCGATGCGAGAGATACCGGTGAGTCCCATGTTTTGAGTAATCTCTACGGCATTGGTGCTCCACGGGGTAATCATCTCTTTACGGGGCCCGATAAACCAGCCCTTCAACGTTGAAGCAGGGAGAAGCTCGGCATTGTCGAAAAGCCACGATAATTTTTTAGTCTCATCTGCCGAAAAGCTGTGATCGGCCTGAACTGCAATAATGTTTTGAACGGAGGTTTTGAAAAAAATGACCATTGTGTCTTGTTTTTTAGTGGCATGTCTGTTTTTCTTTTTCCCGACTGAAAAATCGAGACAAAGAAAACGTATTTATTTTCGTTGCAAAATTAAGGAAAAACCCTCGTCCGCTCAAAAAAATTAGGACAAAACAGTTCCTAATTTTTGGATATTATTCCTTGATGTTCGATTTTTCGAGTATAGGGGGAGGGGTTGACTCAACGAGACTCTCAAATGAGGGAAGAGGAGGACGAGTCTTTTCTCTGTATTTGGTACGGTCGAATATAGGGGCATTTCTGCGTTGTGGTTGATGTATGCCTTTTTGCTGTGTCCAACCTTGCCTATGTTCGATAAAATAAGATAGGCGGCTGTTCAACAGAACTAAAATAAATTTTGTTCTGTGTTCACCTTTCATTATCTTTGCACAGTATGCGAAAATGGGAGGAGGTTCGTCATAGCCAAGTCGGAAATGCGATTTCCGTTTGTCTCTGCGCTCACCTTTCACTATCTTTGCTTCACGAATCGAAAATAGGTTGTGCATAGGCATCTTCAAGAAAATAGGGGTTTGCCTTTTTCTTGTGCTGTTTTTGACGGACAATAGAGGTGAGCTTTTGTTTTACAGGAGCAAAAATGAAATTTATTTTATGTCAATGTCATACTATTTTGTGATTTATACCGTATTTCAGTAGAATAAGGTAGTTTTTAGACTTTATGGACTTAACGCTATATACTATAATTCGAGGCTTAGCCATAGGCATATTGGTGTCGGCGCCGATGGGACCGATAGGAATATTGTGTATACAGCGTACGTTGAATAAAGGGCGATGGTCGGGCTTCGTGACAGGATTGGGTGCTGCATTATCCGATTTGATATATGCATTGCTTACGGGTTTAGGCATGTCTATCGTCATCGATTTTATAGAGGCTAATCAAAATATTTTGCAGATTTTGGGCAGTTTGGTTTTGGTGGGGTTCGGGTTGTATCTGTATCGCCAGAATCCGGCCAAGAATATTCGTAAAGCCAATTCTTCCATCAATACGTTTACGCAGGATTTCATTACGGCGTTTTTATTGACTTTTTCCAATCCTCTGATATTATTTCTTTATATAGGCCTTTTTGCCCGGTTTAATTTTTTCTTGCCCGAATCACAATTGGGGCATCATGTGGTGGGTTATCTGTCTATTTTGTTAGGAGCTGTCAGTTGGTGGTTCCTGATAACTTACGTCATCAATAAGGTTCGTGCCCGTTTTAATGTGCGTAGCATTTGGTTAATAAATAGGGGAATCGGGATTATCATCATTATTATGTCTATTGTGGGATTTGTTTGGGGAATAAAAGATTATTTTTTGTATAATTTATAAACATCATGAAAAAAGTTATTGAAGTTCCATTTGTTGCCGGATTGTGCGACAAACCTTTGTCGCAGGTTTCCGAGATTTTGGAGGCACAGGGTGTGCGGCAGGCGATAGATTGCGTCGATTGGCCGAACGAGTTTCCGTATAAGCCTATTACCTCTTTTTATATAGCTCGTGATAAGGAGGGTCTCTACATCAATTATTTTGTAAAGGGCAATTATTTGCGGGCTGTGAACAGTACCGATAATTCTCCTGTCTGGGAGGATAGCTGCGTAGAGTTTTTCGTGCAGATACCGGGTGAGAAGTATTATTATAATTTCGAGTTCAACTGTATAGGAACGGCTTTGGCCGCCCGTCGCACCGGGCGGGAAGATGCCGAGCATTTCTCAGCCGATAAAATGGCTAAAATCAAACGTTATTCGTCGGTCGGTAATAAACCGTTTTGTGAGATGGAGGGGCTTTTCTCGTGGAATTTATTGGTCGCCATACCTTTTGAACTTATAGGGCTTGACGGCGGGCAGTTGCCGGAGAGTCTCTCGGCTAATTTCTATAAATGTGCCGATGGATCGTCTTTGCCTCATTATTTGAGCTGGTCGCCGATACCTATCGAAAAGCCCGATTTTCACCGTCCCGATTATTTCGGGGAATTGAGATTCAGATAGAAAATCGATCGTAAATAAAAAAAGCCTCTGTATTCAGAGGCTTTTTTTATTTCGGAAGCCAATCGGGTAGCTATAAGGTTTAGCCATAAATTTCTTTTTAACAAACTCTCTCCGAAGAAACGATAGATTTTTCGGTTTCTCTTCCATATTCCTTTGCTTGTCGAAGATTCAACAATTTCGATTTAACCCCTCCGTCCTTCGGACACCTCCCCTATATTTTGCTGCGCAAAACACAGAGGAGGAGGTTTAAAGTATCTTCCCAATAGTGGAATATAAATCCTTATTCTAAGAGTTGACTTTCTTATTTTTCAAGATATGGGGAGGAGGGAGACTCTTTTTCTTTTATAGTCTAGCATTTTTATGTGGTGAGCGGGAACTATCCAACCTTCTTCCTTGTGCAGCATTGGCAGTATAGGGGAGACACCGAAGGAACGGTAGTTCCAGAGGAGAGGGGTTGAAAGGTCGTTTATTTGTTCATTCTTCTCAG
>UMGY01006126.1_pt1 | contig 14634 bp, 8 predicted proteins | sample 1965391 | NCBI WGS metagenome assembly UMGY01 (sample SAMEA4836084, study PRJEB28245) | human gut metagenome | biome: gut microbiome; material: fecal sample | place: Denmark | collected 2008 | reverse complement strand
ATGTCCTTGCACAGGTGGTTACCATGTTGCACTTGACACGACGAACGCCCCTACAGAATAACAACAACTTTGCAACATTTATCGGATTTTGTTGCAAACACTATATATTTTTCTACCCGTGCTTGCGGGCGGATTTTATTCTCTGCTACCGATTATAAATTATAATAAAAAAGGGCTGTAAAAACAACCCTTTTGGAAATTTAAAAATCTAAAATTTTAAAGTGAAATTTGCAGATCGCCAAGTGAATATTCAGCGTCGGATGCTGTATCGTTTTTGATATACCAATACACCTTTGTAACAACAGGATCGTTGTCGGCTTTGCCTTCAATCTTCATATTCGTAACAATCGGAATATACAAGCTTTTAGCCGGTTTTTTGCTTACGGTAAGCACACATTTTGCCGTTATTTTATCACCGTACGCACCCGTAGATGTAACAGTAACAGTAGTATTGCCTGCCTTATTGGCAGTAACCTTACCGTTATTGTCAATTGTTGCAACACCAGTATTTGACGATGTGTAAGTCACTGTACCCTGTGCCTTTGCTCCTAAGTCAAATGTCTCACCTACTACAGCTTCTGCTCTAGAATAAAAACTTGAAATTCCGGCAGACGGATCTGACTGTTTCATAGCTGTAGATTCATTTTCTTTAAAAACATAAGTATTATTCTGAGCTGTAATTTCTAAATCAGAACCGAACCACTTTTTAGAATCACCAATACCAAGCCAGAGCTTCGCGTGGTCGTGTTCCATAGGAATTGTAACATATGATATATTATAATCTACATTATCATAATTAACAGACTTATCTTTAATGTATCCGCTAAGTTCTTTATCAGTAGGATCGGTATCTACATTCTTCCAAGTGTGCATAGTGTACTTCGTAGGGTCATCCACATTCGTAGCTATATACAAATTCTTCTTATTCACATTACTCGGTGTCTTGGTAACATAAGATGTTGTTTGTGAATCGGAGGTAAATCTCCTGTAGGTTCTGAGGGGGCTGTTCACACCGACAGAAAGGGTGTTAGTTTCCGAATTATTAAGGAACAAAGAAATTGACTGCGGTGCCGTTCCCGTGTTCTTTACCTCTGTACAGAAATATTTTGTTTCATGGGCGGGAACAGTTGTCGGAGTTTTAAAATCAAACGGATCAGTACTATACTCACTGCCGTCATCTTTTGTAGCAACATAAGTAACAGCAGTAATATTTTCTCCGTTTGTCACATTGTAATCTCCGCGCCAAGAAAGGGAGTCGCCCTTTTTCACATCAGGACGATTAAACCACGAAAAAGTCGTAGTTGTTCCACACAACAAACACAGTACAAGTCCGAGTACAATAACAAGTGTAAATTTAGATTTCTTCATGGTTTCACCTCCAAATTAGACTTACGAAAGGCTTTCAAGCAAATATACATAGCAATTATTAACGTCTCAGTATAATGTGTTATAAATCACGGTTTTAAGGCATGGTAAAATACTCATTAACCGTAATATTATTATTATTGTTAACAAAGCTACAACCGTTCGCATTATTTTCTTTAAATTTACTTAATTTTATACTCTCCGACTGTGAGCCATTACCTTTATTATTGAAAATCACATAGTCTACTTTTGAAGTATCAATTTTAATACAATAAACATCATGATTGTTTCTTTTTTGAGTACACTTTGTCAACTCATTACCTGGCCATTTATCATACCCAACTGCATCTTTTCCATCTTTATAGCAATACAATCTAACGTCATTCCAACCAACAAGAGAATTTTCAAAATAGAATGTCTTGACAGATGAGGATGAAGAAAATGTTGCACTTACAGTTATGTCTGAACCATCGACAAGATAGGTTGAAGGATTACCTTCAAGTGTTTTTGATTCACCTGACGGTTTAGTTACAATAAAGTTACAATAATTACCGCCTGCAATACTTGTAGCATTAAGAGTAAGACTTGTACCGTCATAAACCTCACATGAACCGCCCTCTGCTATCGTATTAGAACCTGTGGTAACAGTAATATCAGCATTCTCTACATTTGAAACAGTAACTGTATGCTTAATATCACTGCTTGGCTGCCAGTCATCATTCTTAAAATATTTTTTGTCTTGTTGTAAAGTTATATCTCTGGATTGATTATCAGTGCCAGTGCTACCATTTGAAAAAATAACATTTTTCCAACTCTCAGATGAAGAATATGAGTATTCCCATACTTTTCCGCCTAAATGCCTCATAGGCTTTCCGAATGTAGTGTCACTGCCCTTATTATTATTGTTACCATCGCCCCACATATACGCATAGACATTCGTCCATTTATCATTAGAGTTATAAAAATAGATTGTAGTTGAATCGCTCTCAAACTTAGCATACAGAGTGATTCCCTTGCTAACTTTATTTAAGGTTATAGGTGAAACATTGTTGTTTTCCTTGAAATACGGTTTTTTACAAGCCTTGTCCGTATACCAACCGGCAAACTTGTAACCTTTTTTGGCAATTGCCTCAACTTTTACATCATTGCCTTCCATAACAGGTTTAGATGAAATTTTATCGGCTTTTTCGTTGCCAACCTTTACAGTACCGGCTGTAACAACATTTTCGTTGTTGTACATCGCTTTGGCTTCTACCGTATACAAAGCCTTAAATCTTGCGTACAGTTCATATGTCTTTACATCGGAATATGGTATATTAATTTTTGTAGAATAGACGTCACCATTTAATGTACAATCTTTAACCGCTACCTTCGGATCTGCTGCATCCTTAGTCGCATACCAACCGATAAAAGCATAGCCTTTTTCAGGCTTAGCATAAAAAGTAACTTCTCCGTTACGATTTACCGTTGTTGTTACTTCAGACGCATAATTATTATTATCAAAAGATACATTACCGGCATCACCGGAAGGAGGATTGTTACCGTGCTGAGCGTATGCTTTTACAGTATAAATATCAACTTTGAATTTCGCATACAACTTCTTGGAGGTCTCAACATTAGCCAATTCATATTTATCGCTCAAATTCTCCGGTACACTATTACAGTCTGCATCTGTGTACCAGCCGTCAAAAACATATCCGTCATTAGCTTTTGCGTAATATGTAACTGTGCTGCCTTTAACAGCATTGAGTGTAATGTGTGTTACATCTTTGGAATCTACAGTCGAATTTTGGTTTCCACACTTAATTTCAACTGAACCGCCCGTTGTGCTTTCAGAAAGAACTTTACCGTCATATGTTCTGACATAAGCCTCAAATGTCATCGACTCAGCATAAACGGCTGTAAAGTTATAGTTACCTGAAGCTGTCGGGGTAAAATAACCGTTGCTGTCAATGCCGTCTGGCACGGTACTTGTACCGCTGATTACCCAATTTTTCAATACGAAACCTGTTTTAGGATTTGCTTCTAGCTTAACCTTTGTACCGGGGGTTACAGAAATTGTAGTACTTACCAAACTATCATAACTAACTTTAGGATCTCCTGCATCATTCTCGCCTGCAGTAACAGTAATAGTAGCAGGTGGATCCCAATAACCTGTTTTAGCAGAAGTAACAACAAAATGCGTTGAATTGCCTCTGTTAGGAGCAGGAATTTCATATTTTTTATTGTTATTTGTAAAAGAAAAAGTCATGTCGTCTGCCTTTTCCTTTGCAATATAACCGACCCATTTATTCCTGTCATTAGTAAATGGCATTCTAACTTTACTGTAAGAGTCATTTTTATCCGGAACCATATATACACTTGAAACATTGCCTGTATCAGGGAGTACATCGGTTTTGCTTGAAACACTGATTTCAATCACTTCGCCCCATGTACCGTATCCGGCATTACTGCTATTATGATTGCCATAGGCGGTGTAGTACATACTGTCGCCTGAATTGAGCGACTTCATATCAGTAGACCAAGTGACACTTCCCGAGGTGAACTTAACTATTGTATCGCCAGCGGCGGGTGTGTATTCACAGGAATATGTATGCGAATTCTCATTAAACTTCATCGTTACAGGAGTTTTGTCACCCTGCTGAAATGTTACACCCTTTGTCCAATTTTTTATATCTTCATTTACGGTACGGTCAACAAAATACACTTTATTGCCTTTTTTGTTCTGAGTTACAATATTAACACCAGATATTGAAACAGTTTTACCGGCATATTCAGTAGTCGCCTTATCATCCTGAAGCCACACTTTAATATTTATTGTTTTACTGCTTCCTTTATCAACCCTAAACAACTCGGTTGGTTCAGATTCAGGATTAACAACAAAATCGCTAAAAGCACGAACAGTCTCAGGAGTTTGATTGCCCTCTGCTTTACTGACAACATTTTTATTACTTGCCTCAGAACCGCATACAACCGTATTTTGAGTATCGGTATCTGTAATTGCCATTCTTACAAGGTTTCCTGAAACATCTGCACCACCTATAGTTATCTTAGGTACTTGATCAAGGTAAAACTCTGCATGATTCGCGTTAAAGGTTTTATCAACCTTTACATTAAATGAAAAGTCAATATAATTAACATTCTTATCGTTTACATCCGCACATCTGTAAGAATTAGCACCAAAATCAGAAACATCCGATTTCTTTATCGGGAAAAATATATTTTCACCGTCAGCACTTGAAGCCGAAGCAAGATGCACTCCACCCGCAGCACGGAAATATTTAGTCAAGTCAATGGTTTTGCCTGAATAACCATTACCACTGCAAATATCGGCATTAGTATAAACATAGTTGTCAATTTTTGCGCCCTCAGCTTTAATTGTGATTGTTGAAATAGTTTCAACCCAAGCCGAAACGGACACAACCGATATGGCAAGTACTTCAACAAGTGCCACCATAGTGAGTATAAAACCTTTTCTTGTTTTTTTATTCTTGCCAAATGCAAGTCTGTTTTTCAAATACTCCCTTAAAAGAGCAAGTCTTTCTCTCATCGTGACACCTCCTTAATGTGTTAATCAATTAATTTTCCCAATTGCCTACTTTTATTATTTTGCCAGATCCTTCATTTACCAATTCATAGGATATGTTATAAGAACTGCCACCTTCACGCACTACAAATGTATGCTGAATGTTATCAGGCACATCATATCCGCATTTTTTTGTATCTGTATCAGAAATATACAAATCAAATCTTACAAGCTTCGAACCGGCTTTAACACTTGTCCTATTTAGTTTACACTTATCTCCGCTGCTCTCCGGTTTCATTGCATAAGCGGTTTCATTACCGTGTGTATCGCTAAATACGGCTTTTAGTACAAAAACATTCTGACTAAGCAGATTTCTCAGACCTCCGCCGCCGTTATACCAATTATAATCATTAAACCATAATTTGTTATCAATTACGATATCCGCCTCTGCATATGCATCTCCGGTTGTCGGCTGTTGTTCGGTTGTAGTCGGTTCAACACTGCCACCTGAACTGTTGGGATACTTTGTACCCCAATATCCGATACAGGGGGCAACATTTTCAGCAACAGTAGGGGTATCGCCGTAACCGTTACCGTGTACGGCATAATAGGTATTTTCTTTATTTCCGGTTGCAGTTCCGTCATCTGTGCGGTATGTCTGAAGACCGTGTTCTTTATTTATTTGATGTGACCAATTAAACGCTTTTTCACCTTTGCCACTATTATTTGCTTTAATCCAATCATTTACTTCAGCTGTTGTATGCCATACATTATATATTCTGCCTACCTCAACCTCATTAGTTCCGTCAAGCTTAATTTTCTCTTTTACTTTACTATATCGCATAAAAGATATGTTTGTTATTTTATCCTTTGGCAGATAAGCTATCCATTCAATAGGTTGTGGTTTTCCCTCAGCATTAACCTTAGTCTTTGACGCACTCATTACTACTGACTTTGGATTTTGAAAGTTTTCGTCATAATAGGTCATAACAAGGAAACATCCGGCATTGCCAACCCACATGAGTTCCGTATTTTCGTCATTGTCAGCATCACCTTTTGTTTTGTCAACGAAAGTAACATATTCCATATCTTTCCAGTTACTTTCAAGTTCAACTGTAATTGACACATTCTGACCCTCGTAAGCGTCACAGTTCTCTCCGGTTGCCTCAAGCCAAGCAACCATGGTTATGTTTTGGGATTTAAGACCGTCAAGAGTAAAAAGAGGAGCACCTGTACCGAAATAGTAGTCGGAAAATGACCTGCCCTTTGCTTGAGTGGTTGTTGCCGAGCCGAGCGAATTAACAGAGCTTACTGCCTGACATTCGTCAGCGTAGCTGTCAATAATTGCAGTGGGATCAATAACGGTCGAAGCCTCAGCACTGTTTCTGATGAATGCAATCCTTATTGGGCAAGGATTCTGATATGCCAGATATGTCGATGGCTTTTTGTTGCCGTCAACAGTAATATGTGTTGCACCGTCATAAACTTCTGTCTTTTTTGTATATTTATTTGTTACCTCAACTTTGTAACTTTTTACATATACCTCAACCTGACCGCCTGTTTGACCGGTAAGGGTAAAATCGCTGTATATGTATCCGTTATTTTTATCTCCTACTGTGCCTTCACGAAATTTCATTTCGCTTGTGTCAACGCTTTGTCCTTCAACGCCGTATCCGCGATCTACAGGAAAAAACATATTACGACCGTCAACACTTGATGCTTCTTTCAGCTTTGCGTCCTTTACGGTGATTGTATTTCTTATTTCTTCACCCTTATTAACTCTCATTCCGGCAGCAGATTCAAGAGAAAAGGGATCTGAATCAATAGTTGCCGTATCTCTTATTGTGAACCATGAAAAGGTAGATACTGCGAAAATACTTAAAACAAGAAAAAGAGCAACATATGAAGTCGTGACCTTTTTTGTGTTATTCAGTCTTGAGTCAACTAAACCGTTGAGAAAGTCACAAAACTTATCTTTCAACTTCATCAAAAATTCCCCTTTCCTACTTTAAATAAAATCAACTTTCTTTTGTCAATACAAGATTAACTTTAAACTTTCCGTTTACAAGAGCAAGTCTTGCCTCTGCGTCTTCGCCCTCAATCCACATATTACAGGTTACCATAGCGCCGTAGTCGCCGTAGTATGGATCGGTATCGGTATCTGAGGACTTTTTAAGTTGTGCAATGTTTTGGTTTTGACCAAGCTCATAGGTAAATTTTCCGCCGTCAAAACCATCATTATTCACAACAAACGCCTTATCAACATCAGTACTGCTGACTGTGTGTTGTACTCTATTCGTGTCATAGTATACATGACTGTACGATTCTCCGCTTGGCATATCGTCTGACAAAGTGTACTCGTCAGTCGTCTGCTCCAACAAGATATTCGGAGCCGGCAACCACAGGAGCTTTTTTAAAGGAGGAGCGGATTTATAGTCAACAACCGAAAATCTTACTGCACCAACTACGGAATCTCTTGAAAAATTACCGTACTTGCTTTTATTTTTAATGCCCGTACCGTCTTGACTTGTGAGTTGAGGAGCATCCGGTTTTATTGTTGATTTTTTGCCTATCGCTATATTATACTGCGATTTTGAACGAATGTAAAGGTCAAATGACAAATAATGCTCATTTGCAGTAGGCTCACTCCACTCTGCTTTTGTATCAACATGGGCTTGACCGCCTGATTGAATCAAAGCCGGTTTTCTAAAAAATGTGCCGTCACCGGTTATTTCGGTCAACTGAAGGTTCTCAAGAAATTTGCAATTAGTTTTATTAAGCGTAATATTACCCACTGTATATTTATCATTGGCAGGAGCAGGGGCACCGTGCCCAACAACAGCAATTTCAATACCGTCAGGTGCCTGACACTCAACCTCTATACCGTTGGCTTCGGCTGAACGCTTATCCGTAAACCACGCCTGAATGCCGCAAAAGCCGGCAAGTGCAACAGTGAACAGAACTATTAAATTTTTAGCAATCATTCTGCCCGTTTTTCTGTTGGGCGCAGTAGAGTTTTTCATTTTTGCCCCTTATTCTTTACCAAAGTAAACTGAAACAAATCCGTTTGCTTTCAGAGTTTTGTTATGGAAAACAGTTGTTTTTCTTTTGGTTGCATCTCTTACAATGTTTTCAAAATTCATCACAAACGGTCTGTCAACACCGGAGAATGTAATTACAATCGGCAGATTGCTCATACCTTTCAGCATTGAACACAAATCGTTAAATGCAACAGTAAGATCTGCCTGCTTTTTATAAACATTATATACGCTTGCGCTGCTCTGTGAAAAGCCTGCAAGCACAACACCCTTTTTACTTCTGCATATGCAAAGAGATCTTACGCTTTTCTGTGCGTTTATAAGCTCGTCTGCGATTGAAAGCTTGCCGAATTTTGCAAGCTCTTCGGCATATTTTGAAACAACTGCAACACTGCCGAAGCCGTAGTCACGAACGAACAAATCGCCTGTATCCTTGACAGATTTAATTTCATCCTTAGCAAGGCTGATTTTTTCGCTTGCTTTCTTTTCGGCTTTGCGAATTTCAGCCTGAGCCTCTTTTTTAACCTCGGCAACCTTGGCTTTCATACGCTTTTCACAAGCTTTTTCTGCAAGCTCAACCTTTTTGTCAACCGACTTATAAGCCTTTTTAAGCTCAGAAGCGTGAGCGGCATTGCTTGCGGCTGATGATTTAAGGTTGGCTTCCTTAATTTCAACAAGTTCATTCTTGTGAGTCTCTTCTTTATCTGCAAGCTCTTTAAGATGCTTTTGCTCTGTTTCATTTGCCTTTGCCGCAAAATCCGCATTCAGCTTTGCTACATAAGTGTTATGTTCAGCCTCTGCATCGTTGAATTTATGGTTAAGCGATTCAACCTCTGCCGAATGAGCATCGTTCATCTGCTGTTTTTCTTCAGCAAAATCGGCATTCATTTTGTTGACTGTTTCCTTGTGCTGAACACGCTCATTCTGAAGTGTTTCCGTAAGATTTTCATTTTTCTCGGTTAGGTCGGTAATCCTGCGGTTATCCTCTTCAATCTGCGCATGACATTTTTCAAGGTTTTCCGTAAGAGCCGTAATCTTTGCAAGCTGCTCAGCAACCTGAGTTTCAAGCTCTGCAATATGAGCCTTCTGCTCGGCGATAACAGTTTCCTGCTCTTTCACCTTTGTCTGCAAACGAGCATTCTCCTGCACAAGCACGAGAATTCTGTCATTTAATTCTACTATTTTTTTATTGAGTGTGTCAATAGTCTGATTGAGTTCATCAATCGTTTTATTCAACTCTTCAATAGTATCTTTTAACTGCTGATTTTCTTCCTCAAGCTCGGCAATTCTCTTTTCTGCCTCCATCAACTTGAGTTTTGTCTGCTGGAGCTCTTTCTTAACCTCTTCAAGTTGGTCTTCAAGAGCAGAAACCCTGCCCCTAAGAGTGAGAATCTGCTGTTCTTTCTGATCAATTATAACCTTTAAATTCTTGATTTCATTCGTGAGGTCAAGAATTTTCTTTTCGCGTTCACGGATTTCACGAAGGCGGATTTCCATCTCCTCTTTACGAACAGCATCAAGCTGTGCCTTCATAACCGCCTCGCGGGTCTTCTGCGGCTTTGATTCTTCCTCGGCAATTCGTGCATTTTCAGCGTCGTACTGTTCCTTAAGGATTGAACGAAGTGCCGGGTTTGTAGCAATAGACATCATAAAATGCTGGAATCCCATCGCAAAGTAAACATCCTGCTGAACAGTATCTGTCATTTTGCCGTTGTATTCCTCGCTTACAACCTCAAAGCCTTTACGCTTGTAACTGTCGAGAAAGTTCCACAGCTCAACCACTCTTTTAAAGTTGGGGTTCTTTTTGAGAAGGTTGGTCTGCATGAGCGGCGGACGAACCTCAGGCTCTTTTGAGATTTCCTTAATCAACTGAGTGTTTAAAAACTCATTAAGGGTTGTTCTGATTCTTCTGATTCGGTCAAAGTCCGAAAGCTGAGAAACATCAAGAACATCAAGGTCATCTGCAAGAGTTTCGTGAGATTCATTTATATAGTTAAGATTAAAATCTACTTTTTTCTCATTAAAATCAATGTGGCGAACCATAGAAATTTTATTATAGCTGTCGTTCGGCACATCTTTCATTTTTGAATATTTATCGTCAACAAAATGAAGCGCTTTGCGAATCAGCGTCATAAGCACACGGTTTTCATAAATAGCAAAGCTTTCTTCGCGCTCGATTGTGAGGATTTTGTTAGGCGTTACCATATCACCCTCAACCTTGGCAATAAAGTTAGTGTGCTGCGAAAGGTGCTTAACCGACTCGGGGCCAATCTTTTTTGCAAGCTCAACTCTAACAACATTGTCAACCTGCTTAATAAAACGGCGCTGTTCGTCTATTGCTTTCTGAATGTACGGAAGTGTTTCCTCAATGGCAACAACCCATTCCATATCAATTACCTTTTCGTTGGTCTTACCGTCGAGCTTATCCTCGCCCTTATCGCCGTCCTTAAGGCCTTCTGTTATGTAATTGTAAGTAAAATCATTTTTCAGAATGTCCTGCATATACATATATGCTCTGAAATATTTACCAAAATCAGCCATTGATTTTTCTCCAATCAGATAGTTTTACCGCTAAAGGAACAAAGTCCTTTCACCAAGCAAAGGGCGAACAGAGTTCGCCCTGAATTGCTAAAATTATACAAGCTTCTTGAGCATACGGAGATAATCCTTGCTCTCAGTCATATTTTCTTCGCCGAAAAGCTCGTCAATATACGCACAAAGGCCATCTATTTCATCACGAATGTATGAAAGATTGAGTGACTCAAATTTTCTAAATACCTTGCGGGCAAGAACATAGTCAAGGCCGTCAAGCTCTGTACCGCCTGTTCCGACATAAGCAGGAACAAAGTCACGGAGCTGCTTTACAATACGGTTACCAAAAGCTATGCGGAAATGCTCAATAACATAATCATCCAGAAGGGCAATCTTTTTGAGGTTCTCTTCCGAAACAACAAATTGAACCTTAGCGGCATTGAGGATGTACTCAAAATGTTTGTATGAAATGTATACAGAGTCTGTGAGAGGTGCGTCAAAAGGAACACCCTTTGTGTCGATGTTAATCGGCATAGCACGGTCATAAACCTTATCTGTGATAGCAAATGTCGAGTCATCGTTATTCGCAGTACCGATGTACCACATATTCGGCGGAATTTTGAGCTGACCGTTCACGATATGCTTCGGGTCAGACGGCCAAGAGTTCGGGATGATATCAACAACCCACTCATCTCTTGACGGCATTTCAAGAATTGAAAGCATCTCGGCAAAGTAATACTCAACTCGAGCGATATTCATCTCATCGAGGATTACCGCATAGATGTTTTCGTTATACGATGCCTCATACATTGCACGGAGAAGCTCGGTTTCGTTGAACTTCTTTGTAAATTCGTTGAAGTAACCGAAAAGCTCTGTTCTGTCGCGCCATGACGGCTGAACGGAAGCAACGATTGAAGGATTGTTTACAAACTTACCAAAGGCGTAAGCAAGTGAAGTTTTACCTGTACCTGAAATACCCTGAAGGATAATAAGTCTGGTAGATGCAAACGCAGCAACAAAAAGTCTGATAAGCTTAATATCGTAGTAAAGACCAAGCTGTGAGCAGGCAAATAGTCTGAAACGCTCACAGAACTCGGGAAGTGTGATATCGTTGTCATAAACCGGCGGAACATAATCTGCCCAAAGCTGGTCGATTTCCGTAAGTTTGTAGAAACGGCTTTCGCCTGTGTCCTCTTCTTCGCCGTTGTTGAGTGACTCGATTTCTTCGCCTGTAAGCTCCGAAATCTCGTTGGGGTTAAGACCAATCTGTGAAACCTTCATAGAGAGAATCTTATCCTTTTCAAGGTTGAGTCTCATAACCTCTTTATTGAGTGCCTGAACCTCTTTAACAAGAGAATCTGTATCTTTTCTTCTTCTGTGCGAACGAATAAACTTTTTTACAGCGACGACAATGAGCCATACGCAAAGTGCAAGCACAGCTACCAGAAGCACAATGGCAATAATCGCAATTACCCATGCGAGGCCGCCAAGCTCCGTGGTATAGGCATTAATAATGTTTACATAAGCGGAGAAATCAAAGGCATTGCCTACTCCGCCAAATAACCCGGTGATTATTGACCATAATGAGCCAAAAAACTGACCGAGAAATTCAAAAAGAAATTTAAATACTGTATCCACGGTACTTCGTCTCCTTAAAAAAATCTACTCTCATCTTTTGTGTAAGAACACATTTTTAAATTCCTATCTGAAATCTGTCTTAAAGGACAGATTCTTCAAGGCGGGCGGCCAATAACCGCCCCTACATGTAACTGTATTTCTTTCTCAGCTTTGAGACTGAGAAAGAAATATACCGTTACGATAAACGCTATGAATGCGTTAGGGACAAATTTGTCATAACTTAATCGGAATTATCAGCGGAATTATTGCCGTCAGCAGGTGTTTGTACTTCAGGCTCATTTTCCGCCTTGTCCTGATTTTCTCCGACGGAGGCAAGATATTCCTCAATAGCTCTCTTTTTCTGTTCTTCGGTAAGCTCTGCGGAATCAACCGCAAGCTGTGCCTGTTCAAGAGTTTTTTCCTTATTGTAGGCAAGCAGGTTGAGAACAACACGAACCGCTTCATAAACAAAGAAAATAATCATCGGAAGCAGAACGCAGAGGAAAAATCCAAGCTGAGTTCTGATAAAGCTTAAAAAGTTACCCACGCCGCCAATCCTCGTACCTGTGTACTTGGCAACAATAGTTGAAGAGGTTTGAAGATCCTTATCGGGCTCCGGGTTAGTTTTCTTATTGTCACCCTGTGTTCTGTAGTAGGTAATGTCGTCATCCTTAACAACCTCAACAATTCGGTGAGTATTGAGTTCGGATTTACCGTTGATATTCTTATAGAAAGTAACAATATCGCCTTTCTTATATTCATATGAAGGATCGTCCGTAACCTCACAGAAAATAAGATCGCCTGTATTAATTGTATCTTCCATTGAACCTGTCAGAACACTAAGGGGCGCAACACCGAAAACATTGGGGACCCCTGATGATTTGGAAGTTAGTGACAATGTAACGATTAAAACCGACACTGCCAGAATCAAAATCACAATAATGTCAATTATTATGTTTATTATTCTTTTTACAACTTTTTTCATAAGGGGTCTCCAATCATTGGGATATCAAATAATTTCGCTATTTTAACTGTTAAAGTTAATTAAACCTCAGAAACAGGAGTACCCTCTACAGTGAACTGGAGGTTTGAAACACCTGTGCCAGCATTTGCATCCTTACAATCGGGATCCTGACCTTCGAACCATACATAAAGGTTGTAGTGAAGTTCCTTACCTGCGGGCAAAGGATCAGGAATATTAATTACCTCTGGGCTACCTGCAACAATAGGAGTGATCTTGTCTGCTGTTGCTGTCGAGTAAGAACCGTCAGCCTTAATAGGATTGTAAGCAGTATCATCTGCAGCGTATACATTACTCTTAAATGCAGCGGCATCTACATCAATGCACTGTCCCTTTGCAGTTACGGGAACCAATGCAACACGAAGATAGTTGTGAGCATTGAAGTTAGCCATTGTAATCTTAATGTTTTTTACAGAAACTTCACCTGCGTTCTGAATGTTGAGCTGGTCAACGAACACATACTTGTTGTTCTGATTCATTTGATCTGGAGTGTCCAGTGTGATAGCAGTTGGGGTCTGAGAAGAAACGCCTGTGTCATCGTCAGCTACTGTAGAATACCAGTTTGCACCGTTGATAGAAGAAGATGGTAACATAACACTCTGAACATCTGTGTAAGTAAAGCTTGTGTCGTAAGGACGGTTGTCATCAGAAATCTTTAATGATGATGTCTTTGAAGTTCTTACTGTAATACCGTCAGCAGTAGCTGATGTGTTCTGTGTGAACCAAGCGAATGTTGCTGTACCAAGTGCGAGCATAGCCACGAGAAGCATTGCTACGGAAGAGATTAATAATCTCTTTCTTGATTTTGTTTTCATAGAGAAATTCCTCCTAAATAAAATAATTTTTTGTCCCTAAAACACCATAGGGATTTTTTGCTATATCAGTGCCGAAGCACATAATACCAAGTTTATAATTTCGTCATACCGTAGCGGCGATCAGTGATCGCCATTCGTTTCCGACGGAAACGACCAAGTATTAACATTTTCGTTTCGTCCCAAGTTTACACTTGTGACGACTGGCGGTCACTGACCGCCGCTACAATCACCACTCACAAAAATATTTGTCCAATGCCCATTTTTGTGGGTTGTTGTCTATGTATTTACAAATTTCTTTATAATCTTTTTCATTCCGTATGATGTGGTCATAATACGATTTTTGCCACACCGAATAACCGACTTGTTTGGTGACAATGGATTTTAAATGCCTTACGATTTGCGATATTGACGGAGAAATCGAATCTTCCACACCAGACGCTGACAAAAACAAAACAAAATGTATATGATTTGGCATTACAACATATTTATCTAATTCAACCAAACCTTTATAAGCTGACTCAATGCTGTGAATCGTTTTATCAACGATCCTTCCGACATCATTGAGTAATACCCCTGATTTGTCATTATCAAATGCAAGACATTCGCTATCTACTCTGCCAAACAAGCACCTATGGTCTTTTGCGCATACCGTTATGAAATATGCACCGCCTTGTGAATAATTAAAATTTTCAAGCCTGTTTCGTTTGCGTAAAAAACATT
>UMGY01024002.1_pt1 | contig 14878 bp, 20 predicted proteins | sample 1965391 | NCBI WGS metagenome assembly UMGY01 (sample SAMEA4836084, study PRJEB28245) | human gut metagenome | biome: gut microbiome; material: fecal sample | place: Denmark | collected 2008 | reverse complement strand
CAGCCTCTCTATCGAAGTGAGCCCCATAGGATCTATCACTTTCAGAATCATAGATCGGGAACCCAATAAAACGATAAAGTTCGAAGCCGAAAACTCCCCGCTCCCTCTCAATCTGTGGATACAGCTGGTCTCAACCGGAGAAAATGAAACGGCATCGCGTATCACGGTCAAAGCGGAACTTAACCCTTTCATTAAGCCGATGGTCTCCAAGCCATTGCAGGAAGGTGTTGATAAAATGGCCGATATGCTTGTCATATTGCCCTACGAATAAAAAGTTATTTTAATCTTTTCATCTGACAACAAAAACGTAACTCGAATGGCGCAAAAACTTTGGGAAAAATCGGTACAAGTCGATCGGGACGTCGAACGGTTCACAGTCGGGAAAGACCGGGAAATGGATTTATATTTGGCTCCTTTCGATATACTGGGATCGCTGGCTCATATCTCCATGTTGCAATCCATCGGGTTGCTCACCGCCGAGGAACTGAAACAGCTCACCGAAGAGTTACGGAACATCTATCGGGATACCGAAACCGGTAAATTTTTAATCGAAGAAGGTGTCGAAGACGTGCACTCGCAAGTCGAACTCTTATTAACCCGCAAATTGGGCGACATCGGAAAAAAAATCCATAGCGGACGCTCCCGTAACGATCAAGTATTGGTCGACCTCAAACTCTTCACCCGTTCTCGCTTGCAGAATATCGTAAAAAAGACGAAGAAACTATTCGACACCCTCATCGCCCAAAGCGAGAAATACAAACAAGTACTCATGCCGGGGTACACCCATTTGCAAGTCGCTATGCCCTCCTCTTTCGGACTATGGTTCGCCGCCTATGCCGAAAGTCTGGCAGACGACCTCATCGTCATGCAAGCCGCCTACCGGGTGTGCAACCGCAATCCGTTAGGGTCGGCCGCAGGATACGGCTCTTCATTCCCGCTGAATCGTACGCAAACCACCGATAGCCTCGGGTTCGAAACGATGGATTACAACGTCGTGTACGCTCAAATGGGACGAGGGAAAACCGAGCGTATCGTAGCCTCCGCTATCGCATCTATTGCCGCTACTCTCGCCAAACTGGCATTCGACGCCTGTCTGTACAATTCGCAAAACTTCGCCTTCATTAAATTGCCCGATGCCTTCACGACCGGTTCGAGCATCATGCCCCATAAGAAAAACCCCGATGTTTTTGAATTGACACGAGCCAAATGCAACAAGTTACAAGCATTACCCTATCAAATCACACTCATCGCCAATAACTTGCCATCGGGTTATTTCAGAGACCTACAAATCATTAAAGAACTGTTCCTACCCTCGTTCGACGAATTGGAAGAGTGCTTGGACATGGTCGACCTCATGATTTCTCAAATTACCGTCAATGAGCATATTCTCGACGACAAACGATATGATTATATGTTCAGCGTGGAAGAAGTAAACCGGCGAGTGCAAACAGGCACACCTTTCCGAGATGCCTATAAACAAGTGGGATTAGAAATCGAAGCCGGGAAATTCTCCCCCGACAAGCATATCCATCATACCCACGAAGGCAGCATCGGTAATCTGTGTAACGACCGAATCACAGAACTCATGCGAAAAACGATCGACTCTTTCGACTTCGCTCGTACCGAAGCGGCCGAAGCTCGACTCTTGGGTCGCTAATAAATTATCGTAGACGAGCTTTTCATAGCAGTAAATCGAACTGCTTCTAAACATACGACAATTATGGAATATAAACCTCAACCGGACCGCTATACCAACGGAATGCTTTATCGCCGATGTGGTGACAGCGGCATACAACTACCCGTCATATCCCTCGGATTTTGGCACAACTTCGGGAACACCGACTGTTATGCCACCGGATTGGAATTGGTCGAATATGCATTCGACCACGGAGTATGCCACTTCGATTTAGCCAACAACTACGGCCCCCCGGCAGGCAGTGCCGAAGAAAACTTCGGACGCATGATGAAACAAAGTTTCGCCGCACATCGCGACGAGATGTTCATTACGTCGAAAGCCGGGCACGAAATGTGGCCCGGCCCCTACGGAGGATGCAGCTCCCGCAAAAATCTCATGGCAAGTATCGACCAAAGCCTGAAAAGAATGAACCTCGACTATGTCGATCTCTTTTACAGCCACCGATACGACGGAATTACCCCCATCGATGAAACCATGCAAGCCCTCGTCGATATCGTCCGGCAAGGCAAAGCCTTATATATAGGACTATCCAAATATCCGGTCGACAAGCTATTGTATGCTTTGAACTACTTGCACGATGCCGGCGTTCCGTGTTTGGCCTATCAAGATCGCTACAACATGTTCGACCGTCACATAGAAAAAGAACACCTGCAAATTTGTATGGAAAAAGGCATCGGGGTAGTGGCATTCTCCCCGTTGGCACAAGGCATACTCAGTTCCAAATATCTGAACGGCATACCGGCCGATTCACGAGCAGCCCGTCCCGAAGGTTACTTGAAACAATCCGATGTCACTCCGGATAAAATCGCTAAGGTAACCCGTCTTCGGCCAATCGCAGAACAAAGGGGACAAAGCATATCGCAATTGGCGATCGCTTGGATACTACGCCGCAAAGAAATCGGCAGTGTAATTATCGGAGCCCGCAACCTCGACCAGTTGAAAAACAGTTTGCATGCAGTGGACAATTTGTCCCTCTCACCGTCCGAAATAGAACTCATAGAAAACATATTGAAATGAAGCGAACTGGCAACATTCTCATTCTCCTCCTTATCACAATCATCGCTACAAGCTGCGACGGAGGCGACCGCGACCGCATCCCGGCTGCCGCCGTCCGGGTAGAATTTGCCAACCAAGCCATGTGGGACCAATACGGTGTAAGCGGTAGTTTCATACACCGCCGGTTCATTCTCAACCAGAAAATTCCGGCAGGATTTCCCTACACCCTATCTTCGGCCACAGGATACGGAGGGCTCATGCTTATTACTAACGAACACGGTGTGCCCTACGTCTACGACCTCTGTTGTCCCGTAGAAATCAATTCCAACATAAGAATCGAATTCGACGAAAACAATCTTTGCCTAAGATGCCCCAAATGCGGTTCCACCTACGACATCACCACAGGAGGCCCCATGACAGGGACGGCAAAAGACGGTCGTTATTTCTTGCAAAGTTACAATATAGCACCCTATGGCTCAGCCGGAGGCCAATTAATATATCGTTGATATCGACTTTTAGCTAAGAATTTCACCCCTGCTTTAATGTAAGCAAGAGGAGAAAAGTTAAGAAATACAGCAAAAACACGACTTAAAATTCTCCTCCATCGGGCGGGAAAGTCTCAAATGAAACTTTCCATTAGATTTTCAAGCCGTAATTTTGCAAAAACAAAAAAGCATTTTATCTTTGCACTCGCAATTGCGAAAATAGCTCAGTTGGTAGAGCACAACCTTGCCAAGGTTGGGGTCGCGGGTTCGAGTCCCGTTTTTCGCTCTAAGGCTGCCCGAATGGTGGAATGGTAGACACGAAGGACTTAAAATCCTTTGGCTATTGCAGCTGTGGGGGTTCAAGTCCCCCTTCGGGTACTGCATAGAGCTGTTAATCATTTGATTTTCAGCTCTATTTATTTTTACAGGTAGCCAAAGGGTAGCCAAAATCGATACATTACTCCCTGTTTTATCTCCATTCTTATATACGTGTGCAGAAGATTATCATACAGGTAATACCCCTATGAAGATCATATAATAATAGGGGAAATTCCCCCTATTTAGATTTGCATAATAGTGCATGAAATTCATACACTTTTCGGTATTATTTGTATATTTGTATGTCTTTATTATTTATCCCTTTTTTGTGTTCTGGTATTAAGAAAGGGGGTATGCCGAAAATTTGGCATACCCCCTTCTTTTATGCCTCATCGATCGACCGTTATAAACACGCAATTTCATGCGTATTATTTACGCCCGATTGCATTTCTATTAGACAGGTAAATATGTTTTATAACATATTTAGATTGTATTGATGTTCCCGCAAAATATCCTTTACATTGATTTTCAATTATTTTGTTGTAATAACCAAGATTTCACGACTAATATTTTTAGCCGTATCATCTACGAAGTATAATAGTTACGAAAATATCCTTTTCTCTCAAAATTGAGCACAAATTGATAACCAGTATTTTAGCTAAGACGGGAATTCCCGTCTTGACTGATAATCAATTACTTATGTTTTTACATTAGCGATTGAAAAGAGTTGTATTTGTCTACCTCTGTTTTTATCCATTCCCACAGCTCCGGAGAGACCATTAGCCTATCCGGGCTTATGCCACATGAGGCGTATTTAATTACATCTATCACCGTTTGCAATAGCTGTTCGGGGTCTTGCAACTCCATAGAGAGCCGATATATTATAAACATCGGTATCTTTATATTAATGCTTAAAATATTACGTTTCATATCGCCTTAAAATCCAATCGGCCTAAATTGTCATTTATAGACTTAATGATACTTTCCTGTATCAAGGTTCCGCATTGGGTTGTTAGTTGTATAAAGTGATCTGTATCATTATCTGATACAATTCCGTACTTGTTCTTCCAGTTGCAAAAAGAGTTCTCTATATCCCGCAATCCTGCCAACATGATTAATAACTCCCTTGTCTGTCCACTGATGACGGCGTTACGCATGGTATCGACGCTACGATGTTCGATTACTTCTACTGTCTGCTCATCTTGTTTTAATTCGGTTGTTTCCATATAAAAAAGTTTATTGTTTAACGATGTTCGGAATAGCGGGAATCCTCCCGGACACGTCCGCTACCGGTGGGATAGCTTACTTTCACAAGCGGCTGCCCCGTCTATAATTTAACAAACATATAACACCCTATTTAGGGATAGGGTAACTCGGAGCGGATAAACCGCCCCTTTTAACTACATACTTCTACCAAGTTCGCCCGCTTAAAAGAGCGATATTCCTGTCTCTCGGTGTCATAGTACGTTTGCAACGTCTCATTTGCCTTTCTTCCTGTGCCCTGTGTCGGCGGTAGTATAGACTCTTTCAGTGTCCCGTATGCCTCTCTAATCGTCCCGTCTACCTTGCGGAAATAAAACCGCACGATCCGATGTTTCATTTGCGCTCTCAACTTCATATTTGCCCATGCCGTTTTGAGAGCCTCCGACATCGTATATCCGTTACGTTTTACAAACTGCCATGCAAGGCTCATAATCTCGCTTAATTGTGTTCTGTTCTGTGTACTCATATCTTTATTTATTTTGTTGGTCTCTATTAAAGTGGACCGGTTTTTGTTTGCCCCGTGACCGGTCCACCGTCTCATGCTGTTTTGGAAGAGCACGTGTATTTGGTGTATCAATCTCCGCAATAACGCCCGCTTTGGCTTCTGTAATACTCCGTTATCCCTCTTTCCATTGTTGCGTCAAATACAACCGATTCGGGCTTTTGTGCGGGTTCCGACTTTTTCATTAACCGGCGAGCCTCTTTTTCGGCTTTGCGGGCTTCCGCTTTCATCTTAAACCATGCATTCCTCAAACAAGCACTGAACGATTGGCAGAACTCACGGCCGAGAACCGAGATAGAGCGTTTATACATTACCCATGCCATTTTGAAAAGTTGCGATTTGTCGATTTTCGTTTTCATATCTTTGTTTGTTTTTGTTTGATGTGACAAAAATAAAGCTATAACTTTGATTATACAATATATAATTAAACTTTTAGCTTATTATTAACAATAATTAAATAAAGCTATAACTTTAATTTCAAACAATAGGTCTATGTTTGCACAAACCAATTAAATAAAGCTATGAGTTTAAATATTAAGAAAGTAATCAAAGAACACGGGTTAGAAGTTCGTGAAGTTGCTAAAAGAATGGGGATAACTCCTACTGGATTAAGTCAACATATCAACGGCAACCCATCTGTTGAAGTTTTGGAACGCATATCTAATGCCATAGGCTGCGATATATCTGAACTATTTGAACGCCCCAATAGCGATACTACTGTATTAACGTGCCCTAAATGCGGAACCAAGTTAAAGGTAACCGAGTTAAAAGATTAAGCCATGAAAGACAGATTTATTATAACTACAACTGGTACAATAGAGAATTGTCCTATAAAAAGATATATTGATACAATATGTTCAAATATTGTAATAGGTACTAATATGTTTTCTGATTTTGTAGCATCGTTTACGGACTTTTTCGGCGGGCGATCTGGTTCATATAAAAGAAAACTTCAAATTATATATAATGAAGCATCAGAAGAATTAAAACAAAAAGCTATAAACTTAGGGGCAAATGCCATTGTTGGATTTAAGATTGATTTTGACGAAATATCTAGCAAAGATAAATCTATGTTTATGGTATCTGTTTCTGGAACAGCTTGTGTTATAGAAAAAAATGATGAAGATATTAAAGCCGTGGATTGTCATTCTCAAATTTCATCAATAGATCTTCAAAAAGAAATTCAGCGAAGATACATAGTATCACAAATAAAAAAATCTTCACTAATATGTGAGGAATGGGTGGAATTTTTATTAGAAAACCCTCAAATAGAAATTGTAGAGGATCTTATAAAAAGGTATATATCCTTAGATGTCAATTATAACGCTAATGAGATAAAAGAGGCAACTAATATAAAACGAATTATATCTGTAATTCCTGCAAATCATATTATTCATTTTGTTTACAAATATTTTGAACATAAAAAAATAAGAGATTTGATTGAGGAATTTCATTTATTTGATTCCAATTCTATTTACGAAATAATCAAATTAAAATTACATACTGGAATACATTTGCTATCGGCGACAAAAGAATATTACGATGCAAATGATTTACAAGGTATGAAAAAGATATTGGAATATTTAGATAATCTTCCAAATACTGGCAATATTGAGACTGTAAAAGGAGGACTATTTTCTAAATGCAACGAAAAAAAATTTATATGTGAAAATGGGCATAAAAACTCTATTGATTTTCTCTTCTGTGAGAAATGCGGGATAAATATTAAAGGACTGAATGAAGAAGAATTGAATATAATCGAAGAATTTAAGGAAAAATGTAATATTATTGAGGATTACATCGATTGATAAAATAATATTTTTAATTGAGGGAGTATGTCCAATTTTGGTGAGACCCTTTATTTTATACCTCATCAATGAGAGATTAAACGGTGATTCGGATAATACGCAACTGCCTGCGTATTTAAATATTTTACCTTGCCGTAATCATGCCGTAATTTCCGGATATTATGCTTTTACATATACCATTTTTGGGGTATGTAAAATACATCTTTGATGAGGTATATAATTAAACATTTGATTTATAGGTTTTTCGGAATTCCGACAGGGGTATTTATAAACTCTACCGCTTGCCAGCAACAAATGCGTAAAAAATATTCCGTTTTCCGGCAACATTTTTATATTAAAATATTCCATTTGTTTCGGCGGAAAATTCCGCCGTATTCAATATGGTTAGTTGCAGTGCAAAACTGTTTTCAAATTGATAACATGTTAGTTAGAAAGGAAAAATCCCCGCAAACTGATAAACAATAAGTTACAATCTTAGTTTTAAATCCGTAGATCTTACGGAATTAAAAAAGTGAATGAATTTCATACACTTTTATGCAATTATCCTTATATTTGTAATGTATCTCCGTCTGAGCGGGCGGAGAGGTTGAGCACTATTGGAGTCCCGCTTGCACATGGACTGTGTGGGCGGGCTTTTTTAAATACCCCATTTTCGGGGATTTACATACAAGCTATAAATTTTTAGTATTTCTATCTATACTACTTAATTTTTCAGAGAGTTGTCCGAACATCTTTCTTTGAAGGGTATATATATCCTCCAAATAGCTATTTATTTGCACCATTTGGATAAGCGTATTATTAAATCCTGCTTGATTGATTTGAAGTAGTGAATTTGTGACCATATTCAACAAAACAAGTTGTTCCTTGCTCACTTCTCCCGCTATCTGCAACGCTGTAAACCGGCCGTTTAATTCCGTTGCTGTATCTTGTGACATGGTTTCAAAACCTCCTGCTGTCGACTCTTGTTCGGTGGTAGAACCTGTTCCAAATTGTGCATTGATAGCGGCGGCTCCCGCTTCGGCTCCTTGAATGATTGAATTTTTTAGGTTATCCAGTGCGGCCTGTTCTTCCGGGTCGATTTCTCCGTCTCCTGTTGCCTCCGCCCACATCTCATACCATTTGCGCATTTCCGGTTCATATTGCTTTACATACATGGCTTTAATGAGAGCTTTTCTCATATAGTCTGCGATGTCGTCCGCAATGTCCTCCGCTCCTTTCTCCACATCATACAAGGACTCTAATATGTCATCGGAGAAAGATTCAAAAGATATGCCTGTGGCGTTCTCCATCTCTTGCTCTAATGCTTCCGTGATTTGCTCCACGCCGTCAACAATCTGGGTTGCATAATTGCGTGTATCATCGTCTAATTGTGCCCAGAAGGAAGGAGCATATTTTTGTAAGTTAACAAGTTGCTCCTCAGTCAAATCAAAAAGTCCCGTCATGCGGCCACCCATCGCATCTTTAAACTGTTTTACAGACATACCCAAAGCATTAGCCGCCTGCATCCAACCCTCATCGGTCATATTTTCAACCTCCTTTTTGCCTCGTGAAGCTTTGGATCCGATACCCAAAAAACCTTTTGACGCACCGGAACTCAAATAAGCCTTACCAAGTTCCCTTGCTGCATCATTTTGCAGCTGTATCAGGCTTATAGCTTCCTTGTAGGCAGCCTGTGCATTTTCTCCTGCCAGCGAATCGGCCAACTCCAACTGTTTATCTATAACCTTATCCAACGTCTCTATGTAAGCATCGTATATTTCTTTGGTTTTCTCGTATTCTGCTATTCCATCATCTTGTTTAAATAAGCTTACTATTTTTGTTGCTACTTGCAAGGCTGCACCTACAATCGACAATATTACGGAGGCTTTTTCTACATTCTGAATTGCCGTAGATGCAGCTTCGGCCGTTCCTGACATGGCAGTAGAAGAACTATTTGCAAGTGTTACAATACCATCAATCATTTGTAACGTAGAAGAGGAGATACTTCCGGCTGCGGATATGATTTCACCGACCGTGCCCCCTATTGTATCTCCAAGTTCTTCAAACTCTCTTTCTACCTTAGATAAAGTTTTATACAACTCCTGCCACTCTTTAATACTTCGTTTATCCGGCGATGTGCTTTCTTTACTTTTTATATTGGCGATTCGGTCTTTCGTTGCCGTTACCTTTGCACGCTGCACTGCAAGTTCGTTTCCGTTTGTCCCTCCTTCATTTTCCATGCGTGCTAATTCCTGTTCCGCTTCGGCAAGCAACCGTTCCAGTTCGTCCAAACTCATATTTGTTATACTATTTGCCCACGTCTGAAAAGAAACTTCACGCATGGCAAATTCTTTATCAATAGCGTTTAATGCTTCCGTTCGCTGATAGGACAATTCAGCCTTTTGCGCCTCCGTACCTCCCGCTTTTTCCAGATTTGCTAAATCATTCTGGTATTTCTTTTCAACGCTTAAACGCTTTGCTGTATAGTCTTGGTATTTGGCGAGAATATTGTTATAATAATTTGCCGTTTCGTTGGCCTGCTTCTGTTTGGTGTATTCTGACATGATGTCAAACATCGATGTATCAACAGAGACAGAGGAAGGGTCAAACGTCTTTTTATTGTAGTTCTTATCTTTGGCGGCTTTGGCGTTCTCCTCTGCTTCAAATATTTGTCTTTGCGCCTCCGTAATTTTACGGATATATTCCTGCTTCTGTCTTTCGATGTCTTGTAATTCTATTTTGTTGTTCAGTTCACGTTGCGCCATTTCTTTGTCTATGCCGTCCTCCATCGCATTTATCCGAGCCTGTTCTACTTGGTTCTCCAAATCCGTATCAAGTCGTATTCGCTCACTTGCATTTTTTTTACGGAGTTCTTTAATCCTGTTCAGCTGGTCGGTATAGGCGTTTATGTCAGTCGATCCGGTGGAGCTTGCATTGGAAAGAGCAAAAGCACCTACATCGATAGATTTTATTACTGCGTTATTTGCATCTTCAAAATCTTTCATTGCTTTTGTATTATTCTCCAACGCCTTAACCCTGCGATTGTATTCTTTTGCTTCTGCCGTTAACGCCGTAACCGGTTCCGCCTTTGCCCCCATTGTGGGACTCGTTATCATGTATTTTGTTTCTGTCGCAGTTCCCGCCTTTGTACGTTCCTTGTTCCTATTAAGCCAATTAGTGTCCGCATTTATCGCCTTTTGTAATTGATACATTTTACCGTAATTCTCCTCTACAATTTTCATTGCTGCTCTTGCCTGCGCAACCTTCAATATGTTTTCGGTCAAATTTTGGTAAGCATTAGCCGCATCCCCTACTAGAATAGCCTCGTTTGTCAAATTACTGAAAGATTCGGGATATTTCCTTTGTAATTCGTCTGCTGCTGCGTTTCGCTCCTTTAAAGATCTGGTTTGGTCTTGTGTAGCTTTATATAAAATATCCAACTCCACACGCTCCGCCGCCGATTGTTTTGCGGCTTCGTCCATAACCCGGCTTAAATTCCGTACATTAGTCGCTGTTTTATCCACAGCGGCAGAAGCTCGGAATAATGTACTGATCCACTCCGTAATCTTGTCTCCATACACGACAAGCAAAGTAGTTGCGACAGAAAGCCCCGTTTGTAAACTGAATACAGATTTTAATAGCTGCTTCCACACAGGTATAGCACTTTTCCCGGCTTCCATTAGCATTTGGTATTCTTTTCGAGCCGACGAGAGGGCATCTTGGAATGGACCTATGTTATTACTTATCGCTAAAAAAAACATTTGTGGACCGAATGCCAGTGCCGGGAGTTCTCGTGCAATTTGTGTGACACTGAATCCCAAAGCATCGAATCTGGTTTTTGCTCCTGCCGCATATTTGTTCATTGACAAGGATGCATTGTCTAGCTGTGTTTGGGTCTCCTGCAAATTTTTCAGTAGTGCAGCCCCTTCTAAGCTCTCCCTTTGAGCTCTGGATAGGTTCATGTAGTCGGTAGTAAGTAGTAGCACTTTCGCATGTAGCCCGGCAATAGAATCTTCTGCTATCTTTCCGGCTACACTTTCAGCTCTCAAATTAGCTTCATTCTCTTGTATAGCTTTTGCGAGTTCGTCGTGGAGTACAGTTAATCGGGCTTGTGACTGAATATATGAATCCAAATCCATATTGCCCTCTTCGTAGAGTGTATTTAATCCAGATTGCATCTTTTCTACCTGCTGCAAAGCGAGTATATTGCTCTGTATGTCTTTCGTGTATTGTTGCGCTTCCTTAGACATTTTGTTAAATGCGTCCCTGCTTTGTTGGTCCAGCCGTTTAAAATTCTCTCCCAATAACGAAAAATCGATGTCTTTACCGAGGTCTATTTTAGTGTTGTTAGTCTTATTATATACCTTTGAAAGTTCATTTTGAATTTGATGTATTTTCTTTAATACATCGTCATTCGTTCCTGTAAATTTAAAATTTATTCCTGACATACTTTCTTATTATTTTATTGGTTTATAATGTCGTCAATCCTTGAAAATACTTTTGATTAGTTTCATGTTTGCCGGGTCATCGGCATTTATTACGGCTCCCCCTTCCTTTAAATGTGCCGCCTTCCATTCTTCTTTGGTTAAACAAACGCTATCTGTGTGGTCGTAGAATAACATTTGCAATGAAGTAAGATTTATACCCCATACAACATAGTCCATAGTCCAGCCATAACGGGCACAAGCAAAATCTATCAATCCCCCAAATATGCTATTTCCCCCAAATGTTACTACATGATCCTTATTTCTAACTTTGGCTATCTTTCTCCGATTTTCGATTTCCCTGTCTAAGCCGAAATGTTTAATAAAATCTTGCAAGTCCGTATTTGTGATAACCGTAAAAAAGAGCGTTGCCAAATCCTTTATATCAACATTATTAAGAACGGATTCCCGTTCTTTTAGTAAATCCTCATTAAACATATCTCTTTTGCTTCGTATTGTACTGTATGCCAATATTCGCAATACTACGTGCTTATTTTCCTCACATAATTTTATAACCTCCTCGAACGGTTCGTTTTTTGCGCGTTCCGGGTCTATATTCAACTGTTTTTTCAAGCTACCTAAAATAAGCTCCCGCCCCAAAGTTGGGGGATAGATGCAATATTCTTTGCCGTCTACTTCAAACCGTACCGGCACATCGCCCAGTACATCACTAATTTTTTGTGAAATCTTTTCCATACGCTTAAAATATTTCAAGTTTATCTATTTCTTCTTCAATCTTCGTTTTTAATTTCCGTTCTACTTCCGGCCATTTTCCCCTTGCCCAAAGTTCGGTTGATGCAAGTACGTCCTTATTATCCATCGCTTCTACAACCCCCGCATAATTCATTCCGGCGACTACAACGAGCGAAAAATCGGAACTTTCGGCAACGGTCTTTGCAGTTGCTTCTAAATAATTTTGTCCTTCTTGTTTTCCTTTGCTTCCGTTCCCTTCCGGTGCGGACGTTGGCATAAAGCCTCCTCTTTGGGCTTCTTTTCCTTCATATAACACAATATATCCAACCGAGCTACGCAAGTTGCCTGTTTGATCGTACCAACTTTCATCGCCGGAACGGTCTCGCACTCTATTCACGCATTCTTCACCGAGTTCTGATAAAGCACGAATAGTAAGACGCTTGATTATCTCGTTACATTTTACGACATATCCGGCCGGGTCAATCCTCTTTGCCATTCTCCTCTCCTTTCCGCTTCTGTTCTAGCCTATCGGCCGCATTCTTAATTATTCCCGCCAATATACGAGCGTATGACACGCTTAAATCACGATAGACATTGCCGACATGGAGACGGATAACTGTTCCGGTGTCCTCAACTCTGACATGTCCGTATTTTACACGTTTCACCATAACAACTATTTAATTACATTATAAACATCTCTCTCGCTTATCTCTTTTCGATTTGCGGAGGTTTCTCCTTGAAAAGGATAAATTAACTAACCAAGAAAGAAACGCTCTTAAATCGCCTTATTTGGCTTTATTTTTCAAAAAAGATAGGGGTATAGCCTTAAACGATACCCCTATCTGCGTCCTTACGTGGGGTTGCGTGCAGCTTCACACGCCTATTTTGCCGTTTTTCCTTGTTTCCGGCTCTGTATCTTCATCATCTGGCAAAGACTTAATGAGCTCTAAAAACAAATTATCCTCTTTGCTGTTGAGTTCTTCTAAATCTCTTGTATTAATTACACCGTTCTTTAACCACTTTAACAAGATAATGCGCTTTTGGCGATCAATTTGTATTCTCATCTATTCGGCTCCTTTCTTCTTCTTTATATTGGTTTGTAAGATTTTTTAAAGCCTCCACCCATTCCTCGTCCTCGCCCTTTATGGGTAAATCTCCCGTATTGAGTTCACCTTTTTTTAGCCATTTGAGTAATATTATTCTTATTTCCCTATTTAGTTTCACTTTCATCTGAAATGCCATTCGTTAATTTATTGACAAGTTCGTCCATCTCCTCGTCGGTCAAATCTTCAAATTTGATGTTGTTTGATGTTTCCCTTTGCTTAGGAACTACATATTCCAACAACTTAAATAGGAGTTGTAGCCTATCTTTGGGTTCTAGGTCTTTCAAATCGGATTTCATTTGCTTCCAATTAGCACATAATGTTTCTGAAATCCATTCTTTTGCCGTCTGGGTCGTCTTGTTGGGAGTTCCTTTTTTTCTTCCTCCTGTTTTTTCGGTTCCTTTTTTTCTTCCCATTTTTCTATTTATATCTATTTTAAAAAAATCCTCTCTTTTTCCCTTCTTCCGCAATATAGTCGTCCGGCTCTATTTCACCCTCCCATTTTTTTCTATTTCTTTCTATTTTAGAAAAAAATTCACATTTACCAGTCCTTAAAACTTCTTCTACCTCATAGCTACAAAGCGGATCCGGCAAAATAGTTTGGTCTCTTGCGGCACATACGACTGTATAGCCGTCGTACTCGTTGAAAACCGGGATCTTATTTGGGCAATTATCACAAATAACCATATTCCTAAATTTAAGGGTAGCACTCTAAATGGGTGCTACCGTATGGAATTATTAGACGAATGTGCCGGCCAGATTATCCAAAAAAGCATCTTCTTCCGGGGATAACTCCTCCGGCTTCATGACCCCGGCGATAGCGTCTATCTCCTCATCGGTATATGCATCCCGTTCGCCTATCGCCTCTCTCAGCCGCTTTTTTATTCTTTCTACTTTTTCACGGGCTTCTTTTTCGGCTTTGTCGTATTCGTTACCAAATACACCTTCACCTTTCCCTGCCATAACATCATTTATTGCCTTGTCCCATTCTTTTTCCGCTTCTTTTAGTTCGTCTTGCAGTGCAAGTACTTTTACTTCTTCTTTTCTCATAATCTTGTGTTTATAAACAGTTAAACATTCTTTTCATTTCTATGTAGGCGTTGTATAAATCTCCTCTCGACACCAAAAATTCCTCTTTACCTGCTACGTCGCTTACAAACTTACCAGCCATATAGACCTCTTCTATTTCCGATCCCATCTTGTTGAGCAAATCCCGTGTTCTCAACATTAGGTTTTCCGTCTCTTTGCGGGTTAGCGCATACACACAACACCCGGCAGTGACGAGTACCCGCTCGCCGTCTGCTTTAATTTTAAATTTTACTGTTTTTTCCATTTTTCAAATTGTTAAATATTGGTTTTTGATTGTCTGGGCTAAAAAGGCAGAACAGATTCTCCCCCGTCTTGTAGGTTGCCAGTATCTCCCGTTGCCAGCTTGGTGGCGATGGCTTCTGCAAACTCTGCATATCGTTCCTGTTTGGTCTTGGAATTAGGTTTTTGATGGATTCCGGATTGCTCATCTCGTGCTCGTTTTAGTTCGATTCTTAACCAGCG
>UMGY01018890.1_pt1 | contig 15021 bp, 10 predicted proteins | sample 1965391 | NCBI WGS metagenome assembly UMGY01 (sample SAMEA4836084, study PRJEB28245) | human gut metagenome | biome: gut microbiome; material: fecal sample | place: Denmark | collected 2008 | reverse complement strand
GAAATTATCCCCGAGCGCAGCACCCTGCCCGCCATTTGCGGCAGGGTATGCCCGCATGAACGCCAGTGTGAAGCGCACTGCGTTCTGGCCAAAAACAAACACGGCATTGAAATCGGCAGTTTGGAAATGTTTATTGCCGATTTTGCCCACGAAAACAATTTAAAACCGCTGCCGCCTTCTACCGGCAAACGCGGTAAAGTAGCCGTTATCGGCAGCGGCCCGGCAGGCCTTACCGTTGCAGGCGACCTTGCCAAAATGAATTTTGCCGTTACCATTTTTGAAGGCCAGTCCGAACCCGGCGGCATTTTACTGTTTGGCATACCGGAATTCCGCCTGAACAAAGACGTGGTGCGCCGCGAAATTAAAGAACTGCTGCACCTTGGCGTGGAAATTAAAACAAATACCCTTATCGGCCCCGATTATACCGTTGACGATTTGTTCAATATGGGCTATGACGCAATATTCATGGGTACCGGCACTTCCCTGCCGCGTACGCTCAACATTCCCGGCAAAGAACTTACCGGCATTTTAACCGCCACCTACTTCCTGCGCATGGTTGTGCTTTCCGACAGCGGCAAACTGGACGAAAGCGAAACATTGCTGCATGTCGGCGATAACGTTATCGTTATCGGCGCAGGCAACGTGGCTATGGATGCCGCACGCACGGCAATCCGCCGCGGCGCTAAAAATGTTACGGTTGTTTACCACAAAACGGAAGCCGAGATTTCCTGCTTCCCCTCCGAATACGAAGCAGCCGTTAAAGAAGGCGTGCAGTTTAACTTTTTGCAGCAGCCTATTGCCTACCTTAACAAAAAACAAATGCGCGCGCTTAACGCCATGCGCCAGAAAGCTTCCGAAAGCGACGAAACTGAGCTTGCAGGGCTTTTGGTGCAGAACATTGTTAAAACGGAAGACGGGCAGTTTATTGAAGAAGGCGGCCAGGTTGCCCTGCCGTGCGACTGCGTAATTCTGGCTATCGGCCAGCGCCCGGCGGCAAGAATTGTTTCTACCACCAAAGGCATTCAGGTTGATGACCGCGGCTTTGTTATTACGCGCGAGCGCCCCTATGGCATGACAACACGTGCAGGCGTATTCAGCAGCGGCGATGTGGTACACGGCCCCGCCACCGTAGTACTTGCCATGAAGGAATCCAAAAAGGTTGCGGCAGGCATTGCGCAGTATATCGACGCAAAAAAGCTGCTGGCAGAATGTGAAGAAGTACCCGAAAACTTAAAATAAGCAAAAAATTAACCACATTGGGTGTTATGCCCAATGTGGTATTTTTTATGCCCATAAGCCGGTCAGTGTAAATTTATCTACATCAGCAAGGCCTTTATCGGTTAAGCGCAGGTGCGGTATTACCGGCAATGCCAGGAACGAAAGCACCATAAACACATTCAGCCCTTCCGGCACGCCAAGTTCCGCCGTCCAGTAGCGCAGCTGCTTTAAGCGCCTGTTAACAAATTCCATGCGCTGGTCGCTCATCAGCCCTGCAAACGGCAGCGGCAAAATGGCTTTTACCTCGCCGTCCAAAGCTACAGCAATACCGCCGCCTTCTTTGCGCAGCGCTGCAGCAGCCGTCAGCATATCGGCATCATTAGTGCCCGCCACAATTAAATTGTGCGAATCGTGCGCAACAGTAGAAGCAACCGCCCCGCGTTTTAATTTAAGCCCCTGTACAAAGCCAAGCCCAACATTGCCTGTTGCATGGTGGCGCTCAAACACTGCCAGTTTTAAAATATCACGCGAAGTATCGCTTACGGCCTCACCGTTAATACACAAAGGCTTTTCCAGACGCGCTTCGGTTAAAATCTGCTCCGGCACAATGCGGATAACCTTAATATTTTTATCAGGCTCTGCCATGATTTTCAGCCTGCTGCTGTCCAAATCCTTAATGTTTGTTCCCGCAGCAGCGGCTTTAAGATAAGGCTCGCTCTCCCACAGCAGTTTGCCGTTCTGTACAACTTTTTTGCCGTTTTTAAACACAAACTGCGGTGTAAAGTCCTGTAAATTGGTCAGCACATTAATATCGGCCAGATAGCCAGGCGCCAAAGCGCCCCTGTAATGCAGGCGGAATCGTTCGGCCGTGTTAAGTGTTGCCATCTGCAAAAGCATTTCCGCCGGGTAACCGTGCGTAACGCCAATTTCCAGCATATAGTTAATGCTGCCCTGCATTACCAGTTCATCCAAATGGCGGTCGTCAGTTGCCATGCAGCAGCGGCGGCTGTTCAGCGGTGTAACGCACTGCAGCAGTTCCAGCAGGTTGTGCGCGCCGCTTGCCTCACGCAGCATTAAATAACAGCCGCGGCGTATTTTTTCAATACCCTTCTGCCAGGTTGTGGCCTCATGGTCGCTTGTTACGCCGGCAGCAAGGTAAGCGTTTAAATCGCTGCCGCTGATGCCAGGCCCGTGCCCATCGCAAATGCCGCCGCGCACCAGCGCCATTTTTTTCATTACGCCTTCATCCCCGTACAAAACGCCGGGGTAATTCATCATCTCACCCAGGCCAAGTACGCGCGGATGGCTTAAAAACGGCTGCAAAGCATCTGCTTCCAGCACTGCGCCGCTTGTTTCCATGCCCGTTGCCGGTACACACGAAGGCAGCATAAAGAACACGTCAAGCGGCATATCTTCCGTTTCCGCAAGCATCCACTGCAACCCCTCCGTGCCAAGCACGTTGGCAATTTCGTGCGGGTCGGCAAAAATGCCGGTAACGCCGTTTAACAGCAGCAGGCGCGCCAGCTCGCGCGGCGCCAGCATCGTGCTTTCAATGTGCATATGCGCGTCCAAAAAGCCCGGCGTTAAATATTTGCCAGCCATATTGTATTCTTCCGCACCATTGTAGCTGCCGATACCGGCAATCACGCTGCCGCATACGGCAATATCGACCGTTTCCCACTCGCCGGTAAAACTGTTAAACACATTACCGCCCTTTAAAACAAGGTCAGCCTTTTCCAGCCCGCGGGCAACACGCAGCAGCCTTTGTTCAAATTCTGCGTCACGCATAATCTTACCTCATATTAATAAACTGCAAATCTACGCCGAAATCTCCCGCTTTTAAAGTTTGTATTACGGCCTGCAAATCATCTTTTTTAGCGCCGCTGATTCTTACCTGGTCATCCTGCATCTGTGCAGTTACTTTTAATTTGGTAGCTTTAACGGCGGCAATAATAGCTTTGGCCTTTTCTTTGGGAATACCCTGCAAAATATTCAGCGTCTGGCGCACCGTGCCTTTGGTGGCAGGCTCAACCTTGCCCAGCTCCAGGCAGCGCAGCGGAATGCCGCGTTTAGCCATACGCGCACGCAGAATGTCAATAATCGCATTCAGTTTGTACTCGTCTTCGGCGGCAAGCTTAATGCATTTTTCTTCCAGCTCAATGCTGGCGTCGCTGCCGCGGAAATCGTAACGCTGGGCAATCTCCTTTTTGGTCTGGTTAACGGCGTTGTCCATCTCCTGCATATCCACCTGAGAAACAACGTCAAAAGAACTGTCTTTAGCCATTTATATAATCACTCCATTCTTATATTGTGCTTATATTTTATCATAACATGTTCAATTTGGCACCTTTTTGCTTGCGCAGATATAAACTAACCCCCGATACATAAAGTACCGGGGGTTTAAACAGCCTTCCCTCATTTGGCCATTAGTCGATAATGTTGTGCTGATATTCGTTGTACTGAGCTTTCAGCTTCTGCATAATTTCTGCCATTTCCAGCTGCAAATTGGAAGCTGCGTCAAAATCGCCTCTTGCAAATGCTTCGCGGGTCATGGTAAACAGGCTCGGCTGCTCGGTAACGTCTTTAGCCATGGTGTTGCGCATTGCGGCGATTTTTTCCCACATTGCTGCATCATGCGTGGTATGGTTATCGTCGTCATGCAGTTTTTTCATCAGGCAGATTTCCTTATGATATTCAGGAATAATTCTGTTCAGAAGTTCCGTCTGCCAACGGATTAAAGCGCCTTTGGCGAAGGATTCGATAAATTCTTTTTTAAGAATATTGCCAGTGGTAAGCACGGCAATTTTTTCCGGATAGTTTTTAATGGCGCACATGTTTTCCCAAACGGTTGCGGGCGGTTTGCCAAACAGGTGGGCGCGTTCTTCTTCGTTGTAGTCTTCAAATACGTCATGCTCGCTGCGGTATTCTCTGTCTTTTTCAAGGTAGAAGCCTTCGTCGCCCGCTTTTTTGGACAGCTCGTTTTCCATTTCCTTAAGCGTTTTACCGGATTCCACGCAGGCTTTAATGCCGTCCAGCATGGAAATGTAGAAAGCTGCAATGGCAAGGTAGGTATTGGTATACGGATTCGGGGAACGCATTTCAATACGGGTTGCCATCGGGCTGTCGATGTCTCGGATTAAGCCTGCCAGAATGGTACGGTTACGGGAAGGTACTTCCGGGCTGAGGCCGAGCGAAGTTACGATGCAGACAGGCGCTTCAAAGCCGGGTTTCAAACGGTTCAGAGAGTCGATAGTGGAAGAAATGAAGGGATTGATTACTTCATAGTTTTTCAAAAGCCCCATCATGGAACCGTAACCAACGGCAGAGAGGAATTCGGTGTGCATATCTTTCGGTGCAAACAGGTTAACAACTTTGCCGTTTTTCATTTTGGCGGCAATGCCTACGTGGGTATGTTCGCCGCTGCCGGCAACGCCCGGAACAGGTTTTGCCTGGAAGGAAACTTCAAGGCCGTTCAGGCGGAAAATTTCTTTAACGATGATGCGCGCCAGAAGTTCGTTATCGGCAGTCTGTACGCCGTAGCTGTATTTCCAGTCTACTTCCAGCTGTTCCATAACGTGGGTCATATGACCGTTGTCGTCAATCTGCCCACGTACGCCGCCGCATTCCTTATGTCCCATTTCAGGCCCAAGGCCGTAGGCTTCCAGCATTTCAACTGTTTGTTCCAGCGCGGTGCGCACGTTGCCGCGGCAGCGCTGCCAGTATTGTTCCTGCATCATCTGCGAGGAACTTAATGCTTCAATCGGAGCGTCTTCACGCGGGGATTTTACCCAGAATTCCAGTTCGGTTGCGCAGGTGAAAATAATTTTTTCAATGTCTTCACCGCTGATATGTTCCAAACCTGCAACCTGCGGATGCTTTTTAAAGAGCTCCAGCAGTTCTTTTTCAACATAGTCCAGCGTATCGTGCAGAATAGAGCGGGAGTCAACGCGTACGTTGTTGTGTACAAGGAAGCACGGAATACGCAGCGTGCCAACCATTCTGCCGGTGGCGGAATCGAAATGTTCGTAGTTATAGTCAATATACCAGTTTACGCTGCTGTCGATTTTCATATCAACGCGGGCGTTATTTAAAGTAGCAATACCGGTAAGCACAACGGAGCTGCCGTCGGTCTGGGCAGCCATGCCTTCCAGAAAGCCGTCAATATCTTTCAAAAACAGGCTGATAGGCACTTTTTCGTCGGTATCGTTGCCTGCAAAATCCACACCCATAAAGGAAACGAATTTAATTTCCGGGTGCGCTGTTAAAATCTCGGTCAGTGTTTCTCTGTTCTGTTCTTCGGGGCTGATAACATAAAGCATATCGGGGTTCATCATGTCGGTCACCTGCGGCTTTGCGCCGCGCTCCTTTCATTTAATTAAAATAATTAAAACAAAAATAAAATACAAAAGACCCTGCTACTTGGGCATACAAATAGCAGGGTCTCCATTGACCACGTTTGTATTATAACAAATAATTTTCTCCGCGTCCAGTAAAATCTTTCCGGTTTTGTAAAAATTTTAACGCTTGCCCAAAAAGCGGATGAGTATTTCCTCCAGCATTTCAAACTGCCTGCCGCCGTAGCGGATATTGGCGTTAAAATCTGCCAGCGCCAGCATAAATTCCGCCAAGCCCTGCACAGTAAAATTGCGGCACTGCTCCATTAATTTTTTTACGGCATAAGGCGACATTTTTAAAGCGGAAGCCGCCATTTGCTGATTCATTCCCTGCGCCGCCAGCTCTTTAACCTGCGCCAGACGGCGAACCTGAAAGGCAATCAATCCGCTGACGGCTATCGCGCTGCCGCCGTGTTTTTTTTCGTTCTGCAAAAGCTCCAGCGCTTCGGGCAGGTTCTTTTGGGCAATGGCGTTTAAAAGCGCAAAGCGAGAAACTTCAGGCAGGGAAGAAAATACCGCTTCAACATCGGCTTTTGTCCAGATGCGCCGTTTGCCGCCGTAAACGTACAGCTTTTCTATTTCCTGCTCAAGCAAAAGCAGCGGTGCGGTATCGGCCGCAGAAAGATATTCCATTACCGTCTGTTCCGCATCATATTCAAAACGGCAGCCGCGTTTTTTGGCTTCGGCATCAAGCCACGGCTTAAGCTGGTACGGCTTCAGCGGTTTACATTCGCAGGCAGCGCCTTCTGCCACCAGCATTTTATAAAGTCGGCCGCGCTTGTCTATTTTGCTTACGCTGATAAACACATGGCAGAACTCCGGTATGTTTGCCAAAATTGCTTCCAGATTTTCTTTCTGCTTTTTTTCGGCGGCAAAAATTTTATCGTCGCTGATGATGACGAGGCTGCTGCCGCCAAAGAACGGATAAGTGTTAACGGCGGCATTAAGCCTTTTTAAATCCGTATCGCGGTCGAAAACGCTGATTTCCATATCTTCATCCGCCGCGCTGCCAAAAACATATTTTTTTATGCAGGCTGCGGCTTTGCTCCGGTAATAGTTTTCTTCGCCGTACATTAAAATAACGTTAGGCAGGCTTTCGCCTTTTTCCAGCATTTCTATCAGTTTTTCCGGTGCCAGTTCCATAAAATCACCTTAAAAAAATTCTTTGTCGTACCTATAACTATACCATTGCAGGCGTCCTTCGTCAAAACATACTTTTACAGCGCCCAGTTTATCCGTGCGCAGCACCTTGGCCCCGGCGGCCTGCAAACGCTGCACGGCATCATGCCCCGGGTGCCCGTAACGGTTATCCGCGCCAACAGAAATTACCGCAAGCCGCGGCTTGGCCTGTTTTAAAAACAGCGGCGACGAAGAATAACTGCTGCCGTGATGGGCAACTTTTAAAACATCTGCCGGTTTTATTTTGGCAGCTGCCGCAAGTTCTATATTTTCATCGGCGTCGCCGGTAAACAAAATGCTGCCTTCTGGTTCAGTTATGCGCATAATTACGCTGCTTTCGTTGCCTCCGCCTTCGGATTTTCCTGATGCCAGAACTTCAACGCGGCATTTGCCAAGCGTATATACACTGCCCTCCGCCGCTTCTAAAATATCTTGCGGCTTAATATAGTGCAGCAGTTTTTGTACATCTTCCGAAGGTTTTTCCTGCGGCAGCAGCAGCTTATCAACTTTTACAAGGCGCGCAAGCCCTGCCGCTCCCCCGGCGTGGTCATGGTGCCCATGGCTCAGCGCCAGCAAGTCAACTTTTTTAACGCCGAGATAACGCAAATACGGCACAATAATGCGGCTGCCGGTATCAAAGTTTCCCTGCAAACCGCCGCAGTCAACAATAATATTATGCCCGTCCGTTGTCTGCACCAAAGCGGCATCACCCTGCCCCACATCCATAAAATGCACGGTAAACGGCTGCGGCGTAAAAATTTTATATGCCGCCAAAACAATTATGCCGGTCAGGCAAATTGCGGCTGTGTACCTGCGCTCCGTTTTACTGAACCAGTTGTTATTAAACAGCGCGGCAAGCATTATGTAATACAGCACAAAGCATGCCGCAGGCAGGTGCGGAACGTTAACTGCCGCCGCAGGCAGCGCCGCGAGGAAACTGACGGCGTTAAGCAGAGGCTGCATAAAACTTCCGGCAGCGTAAATTAAATACGTACCGGCAAAAGGTAGGCACAGCCCGGCAAGTGCGGCTATTACCAAAATTTCCATAGCAGGCACAAGCAGAATATTAGCGGCAAAGGTTACAAGCGAAAGCTGGTTAAAATGCCATAATAATAGCGGCAGGGAAGCAAGCTGCGCCGCAAGCGTAATGGCAAAACCTTCGCGTACAAGCAAAGGTTTTAAAAATTGCAGCCGCTCTTTAAGCTGCGGATAAATAAATATCAGCCCGCCGGTTGCCGCAAACGAAAGCTGAAAGCCTGCATCAAGCAGCCACAAGGGGTTATAAATTAACAGCAGCACTGCCGCCGCGCAAAAAATATTGCCGCTTTGCGCTTTTTTGTAAGTACCGGCACCGGCAAGTGCCACAGCACTCATAATGAACGACCGCCATACCGGTGCGCTGCCGCCGCATAACAGCGCATATAAAAATAACAAAAGCAGCACCGTTATTATCTGCGCTTTGCCGCGCCTGCCGATAATTAAAATTAAAAAGCCTGCCACCAGTGCCATGTGCGTGCCCGATACCGATAATATATGAGCCAGACCGGTTACGGAAAACGCTTCACGCGTTGCTTCGCTTAAACCGTCATAACCGCCAAGTGCCATGCCGCACAGCACTGCCCCGGCTTCACTGTCAACCGTATCTGTTATTTTCTGCCGCAGCCCCAGTGCAAATAAAAAGAATTTATCGCTGATATCCGCTTCGCCCATAACCTGCAAAGCCGCCTGTTTTACAGACATTCTGCCCTGAAGGCCCTGCTGTAAATTCCAGTTTTCGCTGTTAAAGCTGCCGGGATTGGCAAAACTGTTGAGGCTTTTTAATGTGCCGGTAACGGCAGCGCTGCCGGCCGTAAAATCTTTAACTTTGGCATTCTGCACAAACACGCGTATATTGCCGCGAGTTTTATGCAAATTACCGCTGCCTGATTGCAGCGCAGTACACTCAAGTATAAACCCGGTGCCTTTTTCCTGTTTTTTCAGCGTCAGCAAATCAACATTGCCGTACACCGTTACCTTTTGCCCGATATAATTTTTAATATCCGCAGTGTACGTCTGCATAGCCTTACTGCCTGCCGCCATGCCGCACAAGGTAAAAAATATAAGGGCTAATATGGCCGCGCCGTAAGTTTGCGGCTTAAATTTTGCCGCCGCTGCCATAAGCACGGCAAAAACCACTGCCAGCGCGGCATAAACGCTAAAATACTGCGGCATTAAAATACCGGCGTAATCAGCGGCTGCAAAAAGCACGGCTGCTGCCGCAAACCATGTTTTCATAAATCAAGCCAGGACTGCATTTTCTTAAACTTTGCCTGCCCTATGCCCTTTACGTTCATAATGTCCTCAATTCTGGCAAAACCGTGGGCTGAGCGGTACTCCACAATGCGCTGCGCCGTTACCGCGCCAACGCCCGGCAGTGTTTCCAGTTCTTCCGCCGTGGCAGTGTTTAAATGTACCTTGCCCGTTAAAGCACTTTCGCTTTCCTGCACAGCATTATAAGAAGCGCTTCCCTGCTCTGCCGCTTCCGCACTGTTTGCAGGCGTATTTGCAGCGGCAAGCCTGCGCCGTTCTTTTGCGCTCAGGCGGGGCACATTAACCTGCATGCCGTCCTTACAGATTTTTGCAAGATTTACTTTGTCCTTATTGGCTTCTTCCGTCATTCCGCCTGCGGCGGCAATAGCTTCCACGGCTCTGCTTCCGGGCGCAATTTCGTGCAGGCCCGGGTTTGTCACAGCGCCGCTTACATAAACCGTTATTTTCGCTTCTTCTTTTTCGCTTGCCGTATTTACGGCCTGCTGTTCAATTTTTAAAACATCAGCTTCACGCTCATGCGGCCAAAAAGCGGCCAGCAAACAAAAAACCACTGCCACGGCAACGGCCATTATTTTTTTATTCAGTTGTGCCATCTGTTCAACTCCTGACAAAATAAAAAACTCCCCGGATTAAATCCAAGGAGTTTTATAAATTTAACCTGTTACGGTTTTACAACGATATTAACCAGACGGCCCGGTACGCAGACAACTTTAACAATTTTAGAGGTGTCAACAGTTTCTGCAATATGCGGTTCGGCAAGGGCAAGTTTTTCCAGCTCGTCTTTGGTGGCAGCAGCAGGAACAACGAGGCGTCCTTTAAGTTTGCCGTTAACTTGCAAAGCAATTTCAATATTATCCACTTTCATGGCTGCTTCATCATATTTAGGCCATTTTTCTTCGTGGATGCTGCCTTCTTCGGAAATTACGCCGTGCCACAGTTCTTCCGTAATATGCGGAACGAACGGAGAGAGCAATTTCAGCAGGTTGGAAACAACTTCGTAAATAAGGCCGGCATGCGGAGTTTTTTCTGCTTCTTTATAAGCATACAAGGCATTAACCAGTTCCATCATAGCACTGATGGCTGTGTTAAAGTTAAAGCGCTGTTCAATGTCATCCGTTACCTTTTTAATGCTGGTATGCAGTACGCGGCGCAGTTCTTTGCCTGCTTCGCTCAGCTCTGCCGGGTTATACTGCGTAACCTTTTCTGCCAGCACATCCTGGTAGTGGTAAACTATACGCCATACCCTGCCCAGGAAGCGGAAGGAGCCTTCAACGCCCTGGTCGCTCCACTCAAGTTCTCTTTCGGGCGGTGCGGCAAACATAATAAACAGCCTTGCCGTATCTGCGCCGTATTTGCCGATAATTTCTTCCGGCGAAACAACGTTGCCGAGAGATTTACTCATTTTGGCGCCGTCTTTAATAACCATGCCCTGAGTCAGAAGGTTGGTAAACGGTTCTTTATAATCTACAAGGCCTGCGTCGTGCAGAACTTTCATAAAGAAGCGGGAATACAAGAGGTGCAGAATTGCATGCTCGATACCGCCGATATACTGGTCAACAGGGGACCAGTAATTTACTTTGTCTTTCGCAAACGGTGCTTTATCGTTTTTCGGGTCGGTATAGCGCAGGTAATACCAGGAGGAGCACAGGAAGGTGTCCATGGTATCGGTTTCGCGTCTTGCAGGCTTGCCGCATTTCGGGCAGGTGCAGTTTACGAAGCTTTCGGAAGTTGCCAGCGGGGATACTGCACCGGCGTCAAACTTAACATCTTCCGGCAGCATAACCGGCAGCTGGTCTTCCGGCACAAGCACTTCGCCGCAGTCCGGGCAGTAAATAACCGGAATCGGCGCGCCCCAGTAACGCTGGCGGCTGATTAACCAGTCGCGCAGGCGGTAATTTACACGGCGTTTGCCGATGCCCATTGCTTCAATCTTGTCTTTAATTGCTTCCATACCGGCATGCAGCTCCATACCGCTGAACTCGCCGGAATTAACAAGCACGCCTTCTTTTTCTTCGTAGGCGTCGGTCATATCTTCTAATTTAAGCTCTTTATCCTTGGGATTAATTACAACAATTTTCTCAAGGCCGTATTTATCCGCAAACATCCAGTCGCGGGCATCATGGGTAGGTACGCCCATAACCGCGCCGGTACCGTAATCGTAAAGTACATAGTTGGTAATCCAAACCTGCACTTTTTTGCCGGTAAGCGGATGGATGCAGTAGCAGCCGGTAAACAGGCCCTCTTTTTCAGATTCGCTGGAAGTACGTTCAATATCGGACTGGTTTCTTACACGGTCGCAGAAAGCTTTAATTTCTTCGGCTTTCGGGTTGTTTACGCACAGTTTTTCAACCAGCGGATGCTCAGCGGCGAGTACAACATAGGTAACGCCGTAAATCGTATCCGGGCGGGTGGTGTAAACAGGAATGCGTTCGCCGATTTCCGGGAAATCGAAGCTGAATTCCAAACCTTCGCTGCGGCCAATCCAGTTGCGCTGCATGGTTTTAACGCGTTCCGGCCAGCCTTCAAGAAGGTCAAGGTCTTTCAAAAGTTCGTCTGCATAATCGGTAATTTTAAAGAACCACTGTTCCAGGTCTTTTTTTACTACTTCGTGGTCGCAGCGCCAGCATTTGCCGTCAATAACCTGTTCGTTGGCAAGTACGGTGTTGCAGGTGTTGCACCAGTTAACGGCCGATTTCTTTTTAACAGCCAGACCGCGTTTGTAAAACAGCTCAAAGAACCACTGAGTCCATTTATAATAATCGGGTTTGCAGGTAGTTACTTCGCGGTCCCAGTCGTAAGAAAGGCCGAGGCGTTTCTGCTGGCGCGTCATGTTGGCAATGTTTTCCATCGTCCATTTTTTCGGCGGAATGCCGTGTTTGATAGCGGCGTTTTCTGCCGGCATGCCGAAGGAATCCCAGCCCATGGGGTGCAGCACGTTAAAACCGTTCATGGTACGGAAACGGGCTACAACGTCGCCGATAGAATAGTTGCGGACATGGCCCATATGCAGATTGCCGGAAGGATACGGGAACATTTCCAGCACATAAGATTTCGGGCGGCTGTTGTCCATCTCTGTTTTAAAAGTTTTGTGTTCTTCCCAATAAGCTTGCCATTTGGCTTCAATCTCATGGGGATTATACTTTTCCTGAATCATATTTTTCAACCTCGCAAATAAAGCTATTTATAGATAATACCCTTAAAATTATATAGCTTACAGGATTTAAAGTCAATTATAAATACCCTGCACCTGCATTAATATCGCCAAAGTGTAAAAAATATGATACAATCAAAGAAGATTTTACATAAGAAGGAGACAGCATGAGCCTTTTTGCTATCGGTGACTTTCATTTATCGGGCGAACCACCTGCCAAACCAATGGAAGTTTTCAGCCCGAACTGGGAAAACCATTTTGAAAAAATACGCCGTAACTGGCTTACTAAAATTACAGAAACAGATACCGTAATTATCTGCGGCGACACCTCTTGGGCCATGTCGCTGGAGGCTGCCATGCAGGATTTAAACCGCATTGCCGCCCTGCCGGGTCAGAAAATCATTCTGCGCGGCAACCACGATTACTGGTGGACTTCGCTGAAAAAAATGCAGCAGGCCACCGAAGGCAAATTTATGTTTTTACAGAACAACTTTTTTGCCTGCGGCGATGTTGCCGTCTGCGGTTCGCGCGGCTGGATTCTGCCGTCGTCGGAAGCGTTTACTGATGACGACAGGCATATTTACCTGCGTGAAGGCATAAGGCTGGAAAATTCGCTTGCCGCCGCCAAAAATGCAGGCTTTAACAAATTTGTTGCCGCACTGCATTACCCGCCGCTGTATAAAGCAGACGAAGAAACCATATTTACGGAACTTTTTGCCAAATACGGCGTTAAGCGCTGTGTTTTCGGGCATATCCACGGGCAGGACGCCGGCAATATTTTTGAAGGCGAAACCCGCGGCGTAACTTATAAGCTTGTAAGCTGCGACACGCAGAACTTTATGCCGCAGCTTGTGCTGCCGTAAGAGCCGCCATTGCGTCACAAAATTTTATTTAAAACCTTATTCCGCACTCATCCGGGTGCGGATTTTTTATTGCTGTTTTAAGCGATATGCCGTTACAAAAGGCTGCAAAACGCTTTCATCACGCGCAAACGTTCCTCCGTCTTCAACAATCAGCCTGCCGTCGCAAAGGGCAATGCCGTTTACACAAGCGCCGCTTTTAACGGTAATATCGTATTTTGAAAGCAGCAGCGCTTTGCCGAGCACGGCATTTTTACCTATTTCAATTTGCCCGTCGCTGATAATAACGCAAAAATCCGGCATTTTGGTGCCGTCAGCAATAAAAATGCTCATTTTGGAAACAAGCAGACCTTCGCCTTTGATGTTTTTGGAGCTTGACGCAATGCTTTTGCTGTAATTGCCATCATCATAATACAGCGCTCCGCCAAGCCCGTATTCTTCAAACGTACTTTTGGAAGGGAAATCCATTTCCTTAAACGCGGCAAAATTTTTTACATCAAGGCTTTGTAAAATTTCACCAAGTTCACCGGCATAAGCAATGCCTTCCGGCAGATTTTCCGCGCCCTGCAAACTTTTACCGGCGGCAAGCGTATAACGTTTACCAAGTTCCGCAATTTGCTGAGGCAAGGTTATTTGAAGCTGCTGCAAAGCAAAAGTTTCTCCTCCTGCTTCTGCCTGTACGGTGTGTTTTTTTATGCCGCCAGAAGTGTTTTCTTCAAATATTCCTGCTTTAAGCGTGTAATTGCCGGGGTACAGCTTCTGCGGCGGCAAATTAATTTCGCCTTCCGGAAGGCTGCCGTTTTCAAACCCGGCTTTTGCAAGTGCCTGCACCGCAAATTGCAGCTGGCGGCGCAAAATACGCCTGCTGTTTTCTTCCGCTTCCTGGCGCACCCAGTACGCCGCCGCATGCAGGCATACCGCCGCGCACAAAATACCTGCCAGCACTGCTGTGCCTATGCCGCCGCGGCAATCCTTCAAAATTTTATTAAAAACTGCCATTTACCAAAACATAAACTTCCGTAAATTTTTTGCTGCGTCCGCTTGCATTATCTTTAAATTCCAAAGTTATCTTAATTTTATCTACGGCAAGCTGCTCCGCTTTTATAGACTGCAAAGTAACCTCCGCCAGCGAAAGCGGGTTTACGCCGCGCGTGGAATTATATTTAATTTCGCGTGCCAGCGCGCCGCCGCTGCGGTAAAACGTTACCTGCCTGTTGCCGTACACTTCGGTGCAAACAATTTTATCATTGCTGCCCGTTGTTATTTTTAGCCTGCTGCTGTTTAAAAGCAGTTCGTGTTCAATAAAACTCTGGCTGTAACGTGCGGCACGATATAAAAGCAAGTCGCTTTTTAAATTTTGCCACGAAACAGCAAAGGCAGAAAGCCCGTTATAAAAAATAACGGCGCAAATACCGGCAGCGGCAAGTGCCGCACAGGTTTCCGCAAGTAAATAGCCCTTGTTATTCACCGCCGGTTACCACGCTTGCCAGTATTTTCCCGCTGCTGTTTTTAACCGTTACATAATAAAACGGCCCTGTAAGGCCGGGGCAGTAAAACTCAGTTTTTTCAACGGCAAGCCCTGCCTGCCGCAAAGCGTTTTCATCATAAGCGCCAACAGCCGCATTAAACGCATCTGCCGCCGCATTGCGCTGCACAATTAACTTTATGCCGCTTGTATATGCGCCAACCGCGCTTACGCAGACGATTACTGCCGCTGCCAGGCACATAAGAACTTCCGTCAGCAAATACCCTTTGCCGCCCTTCATTTAAACACAACCCTTCCGGTAACAGGCTGCACCTGCAGCCATTTGCTGATGGTTTTATCCTGACGGCATTTAATAATATAGTTATTGGCTGCCGAAGGCGCTCCTTCGCCGGAAAATTTCAGCGCATTAAAATGCTGGTCAAA
>UMGY01045164.1_pt1 | contig 15654 bp, 11 predicted proteins | sample 1965391 | NCBI WGS metagenome assembly UMGY01 (sample SAMEA4836084, study PRJEB28245) | human gut metagenome | biome: gut microbiome; material: fecal sample | place: Denmark | collected 2008 | reverse complement strand
ATAATTTCAACGTTATGCTCTAAGTTATCATAACAATCCTTTGATGCCTGACCGATTCCTGCTATACCCGGCACGTTTTCTGTTCCGGATCTAAAGCCCATCTGCTGACCGCCACCAAAAATAATGGGGTTAATCTTTGTATTCTTTTTAATATAAATAAATCCGCTTCCCTTTGGTCCGTGAATCTTATGTCCACTAACTGTAAGAAGGTCTATATTATCTCTTCTTGGTTTAATTTCCAACTTGCCAAATGCCTGAATTGCATCTACGTGATAAACCACAGAAGGATTTACTTTCTTAATATACTGACCGATTTCTCCTACCGGCTCAATTGCTCCAACTTCATTATTTACATACATTGTTGAAACTAAGATAGTATCTTCTGTCATTTCTTTTTCCAAGGCTTCCATCTGTACAACGCCATATCTGTCAACAGGCAAATAAATAACTTCAAAGCCCTGTTCTTCCAAATATTTCATTGTTGCAAGAACAGATGAATGTTCAACTGATGTTGTTATGATTTTGTTACCTTTACGTTTATTGGCCATTGCTGTTCCAATAATAGCCATATTATTTGACTCTGTTCCACCTGATGTAAAGAAAATCTCCTTTGGATCAACTTTTAATATTTTTGCTATATTTTCCTGTGCTTCTTTAATATATTTTTCAGCCTTAACTCCAACCATATGCATAGCTGATGGATTTCCAAAATCCTCTGTCATTGTTTTTACAACAATGTCTTTTACTGAATCTGTAACTATGGTTGTAGCTGAATTATCAAAATATGCTTCCATTTTAACCTCTATATTTAACTATCAATTATTTACATAACTTTAATTATTTTTGTTTCACTCTTCTGTTTCAAACATTAAAACTGACATTAATGCCATTCCGGCTGTCTCTGTTCTTAAAATTCTTTTGCCAAGAGTAATGTCATAAGCTCCGGTATTTATTGCCTGTTCTACTTCTTCCTCTGCAAAACCACCTTCAGGTCCAATAAATATTCCAACGGTCATGCCCGTCTTAATCTGACTTACAACCTGTCTTGTATGAGCCATATTTTCTGCATTTTCGTATGGAATAAGTACCATATCCATAGCTTCTGCCATTTTAAGTGCCTCTTTGTATGTTACAGGCATTGAAACTTTTGGAATAATTCCTCGCTTAGACTGCTTAGCCGCACTTTCAGCAATTGAATTCCAACGTTTTGTTTTAGAAACAGCTTTCTTATTATCAAGCTTAACTATGCATCTCTTAGTGGATACAGGAACTATTTCGTACGCTCCAAGTTCAATCATCTTCTGGATAACCGTTTCCATTTTGTCCCCTTTAGGCAATGCCTGAAAAAGAGTAACCTTAATTGGAAGTTCCTTTGCCACTCCATTTACGTCTTCTATTTTTGCCCGCACCTGTTCATTTTCAAGTTCATCTATTGTACAAACATATTCCCTGTCTTCTCCGTCGCTTATAAGAATGGTTTCGCCCTTCTTCATTCTGAGAACGTTTTTTATATGATTAACATCTGAACCTGTAATTATAACTGCGTCTTCCTGTATCTGGTCTTTTTTAACAAAAAATCTATACATCTTATTTCACTCTTACCTATTTCTTAATTGCCATAATGGCACGCCAGTCACCCTGATTTACTACTTTTGAAAGCTGAAGATTACTATTATTATTAATTGCATCTTTAACCTCTTCCTCTTTCATATAAATAATACCTGATGAAATAAATACTCCGCCCGGCTTTAAAAATCTATCCACAATACCTGCAATTGGAATAATTACATCTGCAAGAATATTTGCAACAACAATATCGTACTGCTCTGCCTCAAACTCAGCCTGCATTTTTTCATCTTCCAAAACATTGCCTGCTTCAACTTTCACATTATCCATAGAAAGCTTATTTACCTTAAAATTATCATAAACAGCCTCAATTGCCGCAGGATCAATGTCGGTCATATCAACCTTTGAAGCATTTAACTTCTTTGCCACAATTGACAAAATACCACTTCCGCAACCTAAATCAAGAACCTTGTCACCATCCTTGACATATTCCACAAGTTGCTTAATACAAAGCTGTGTTGTGTCATGCTTACCTGTTCCAAAAGCAGTGCCCGGATCAATTTCAATCATCTTCATACCCTTATGCTCTTCATCTACTTCTTCCCAAGTAGGCTTAATAAAAAACTCTCCAACAGTAAAAGACTTAAAATACTTCTTCCAATTGTTAACCCAGTCAACATCTTCAGTTGTACTTTTTTCAATACTGCCTTCGCCCACATTAATAAAGCTCTTAGCTTCCTTTAACTTCTCTCTTAACTGATCAAGAAGCTGCTCTGCATTATCATCTTCCTCTGTATAAAAACTAATATATGCAGTTCCGTCATCTTCAGGAAGGTCAGCCAAATAATCAATAAACTGCTTCTCCTTATCTTCCTGACTAATCTGCACATTATCTTCAACCTGAATACCACTGATTCCAAGTTCCATCAAAACACCACTGACAAAATCCTCTGCCTGAGTAGTTGTCTTTAATTTATACTTATTCCACTTCATATAAACGCTCCATTTCCTGAACCCTTTTTAACTGATTTATCATAACATATAAACATCTAATACGCAAATTTTCTTTTTCCCACATTTTGTAATTTCAAATTTTCGATATATAATAAAAACAACTCATATACAATTTTGATATATTTCGGAATATTTTATATAAGTAAACAATAGGCAGGATTTCGCAATTTTGTGCTATAAAATATTCCAAAACACACCCAAAAATTATATCTAGTTGTTACTTTATACAAAGGAGATTAAATGATTGAAAAGAATTGATTTTGATAATGGCAATGTTGCCGGCAATATTCTTAATGCTGCCATTCCTATGTTGGTGGCTCAGATTTTAAGTCTTTTATATAATATTGTTGATAGAATTTATATTGCCCGTATTCCTGATGTTGGTACCGCAGCTCTTGGTGCGGTGGGACTTTGTTTTCCTATTATAACTATTGTAACTGCCTGCAGTAATTTGTTTGGAAGTGGCGGTGCTCCTCTTTTTTCCATTAGTCGTGGTATGGGTGACTCTAAGAAGGCTAACCGTATTATGAATACTTCTTTTTCTATGGTTTGCGCGGGAGCTGTTGTTTTGACTATTTTGGGGATTGTTTTTGCAAAGCCTATTCTTGTTTTGTTTGGGGCATCTGACAATGCATTGAGTTATGTTTATCCATATATGACTATTTTTATGCTGGGCACTCTTCCTTCCATGATTTCTACAGGAATGAATCCTTTTATTAATGCACAGGGCTATGCCACAACAGGCATGCTTTCTGTTGCAATTGGTGCCATTGCCAATTTTATTTTAGACCCTATTTTTATTTTTGTTTTGGGACTTGGTATTAGTGGAGCTGCTATTGCTACCGTTATTTCGCAAATTTTGTCTGCTTCTTTTGTTATTTTCTTTCTAAGATGTAAATCTGAGTTAAAAATAAGACTTTTGCACTTAAATGAAATAACAGGTTGTGTTGAGTATGCTAAGAATATTGTTAGTCTTGGAACTGCCGGTTTTATTATGCAGGTTACTAATAGTCTTGTTTCTATCTGCTGCAATAATGTTCTTTCTGTTACAGGTGGGGATGTTTATATTTCGGTTATGACTATTGTTTCAAGCGTTAGACAGATGGTTGAAACTCCTATTTATGCAATTAACGAAGGGTCATCTCCTATCTTAAGTTATAATTATGGAGCTAATCGCCCCGGTCGTGTAAGAAAGGCGGGAGTTGTAATGGGCTGTCTGATTCTTGGATATACTGCGATTATGTGGACTTTGATTATTGTTGCACCACATTTTCTCATTCAGATTTTTAGTTCTGACAGCGCTCTTATAGCTGATGCTGTTCCTGCGCTGAAACTTTATTTTGCAGCTTTTATTTTTATGGATTTGCAGTATATTGGTCAGACATTTTTTAAATCACTTAACAAGAAGAAACATGCTATTTTCTTCTCTTTGCTTAGAAAAGTTGTTATTGTTGTTCCTTTAACTTACATATTCCCATATTTGTTTAATATGGGCTCTAATGGAGTTTTTCTTGCAGAACCTATTTCTAATGTAATCGGTGGAAGTATGTGCTTTATTACAATGCTATGCACAATATTACCGGAATTAAAAAGAATGGAAAATAAATAAAAATACCCCTTATACCGGCTAAGGTTTTGATTTGTATAATCTCTGCCTTTCCGTTATATGGGGTATTTTTTTCTATTATTTTTTGAAGAATTTCTTTATTTTATCTTCTGCTGTTTCATGTTTGTCTTCACCAAATTCATTTAAAGTGTTACCTGAAACTGCATCAAATTTTTTGATTAATTCCTTCTGTTCTGATGTAAGTTTTGTAGGTACTTTTACAACAAGTGTTGAGTACTGGTCTCCTCTCATTGAGTTGTTACGTACGTGGCATACACCTTTGCCTTTTAATCTGATTCTTGTTCCTGTCTGTGTTCCCGGTTTTATGTTAAATTTAACATCTCCATCAATTGTTTTTACTCTGATGTCGCCACCTAAAGCAGCCTGAGCAAATGAAATTGATGTAGTTGTATATATATCCATTCCGTGACGTTCAAATTCATTACTTGGTCTTACTCTAATATCAACTAATAAGTCACCTCTTGGACCTCCATTACGTCCCGGCTCACCCTGTCCTGTAATTCTAATACTCTGTCTGTCATCAATACCTGCAGGAATATCAACAGAAACTTTCTTCTTCTTTGAAATATATCCTGCGCCATAGCAGTCAGGACATTTCTCTTTAATTACTTTACCTGTACCATTACAATCAGGACAAGTTGTTACTGACTGCATTGTTCCGAAAAGTGTCTGCTGCTGGCTAACGTACTGTCCACGTCCACCACATTTTGAACATTTTTCAGGAGATGTTCCAGGTTTTGCACCTGTACCATTACATTTACTACATGTTTCCTTAAAGTTGATTGTAACTTCTTTCTTGCAGCCGAAAACTGCTTCATTAAAGTTGATTGTTATACCAACCCTAACATCTGCACCACGCATTGGACCATTGTTGGCTCTTGAGCTTCTTCTGCTTCCGCCACCAAATATGTCACCAAATATATCTCCAAATCCACCAAATATATCGCTAAAATCTGCTCCGTTAAAGTCAAATCCACCTGCGCCGCCTGAGCCGTCAAAAGCTGCGTGACCGAACTGGTCATACTGCTTTCTCTTACTGTCATCACTTAAAACTGCGTATGCCTCTGATGCTTCCTTAAACTTTGAAGCTGCTTCTTCATCTCCCGGGTTTGCATCCGGATGATATTTTTTGGCTAATTTTCTATATGCTTTTTTAATTGTGGCACTGTCTGCGTTTTTGTCTACACCCAGTACCTCATAGTAATCTCTTTTATCTGCCATAGCCTGCCTCCTAAACAACTAAGACTTACTTGCGTGTGAAAACCCGTCCGGGATAACTCGGGCGGGATTTTCACATGCATGTTGCATCATTTATTATACTTCTGTAAATTCACCATCTACAACATCATCATTTGCATTTTCGGCACCCTGAGCACCCATGTCTGGACCTGCACCCTGAGCTCCTGCTCCCTGTGTCTGTTCATACATCTTAGCAAATAATTTCTGTGCACTGTTCATTAATTTTTCTTTTCCAGCCTTAAGTTCTTCAATCTGAGCATCTGTAACTTCTTCGCCAATTCCTGCGATTGTAGCCTTTAATGCATCAAGGTCTGCCTGAACTTCCTGCTTGTCGTTAGGATCAAGCTTGTCACCTGCTTCATTCATAGCCTGTTCTGTCTGTGATACCATAGCATCAGCTTCGTTCTTAGCATCGATTCCTTCTTTACGTTTCTTATCCTGTGCTTCGTATTCAGCTGCTTCTTTTACTGCCTTATCGATATCTTCATCTGACATATTTGAACCTGCTGTAATTGTAATGTGCTGTTCTTTTCCTGTTCCTAAATCCTTAGCTGAAACATTAACGATACCGTTTGCATCAATATCAAATGTTACTTCAATCTGTGGAACACCTCTTCTTGCTGGAGGGATACCATCTAATCTAAACTGTCCAAGGCTCTTGTTGTCTCTAGCAAACTGTCTTTCACCCTGTACTACGTTAATATCTACTGCTGTCTGGTTATCTGCAGCTGTTGAGAAGATCTGACTCTTCTTTGTAGGAATAGTTGTATTTCTTTCAATAAGTCTTGTAGCAATACCACCCATTGTTTCAATTGATAATGAAAGTGGAGTTACATCAAGAAGAAGGATTTCGCCGGCACCTGCATCACCTGCTAATTTACCACCCTGAATAGAAGCACCAAGTGCTACACATTCATCAGGATTCATCTTCTTTGATGGTTCATGACCTGTTAACTGTTTTACTTTATCCTGTACAGCAGGGATACGTGTTGAACCACCTACTAATAATACCTTGCTTAATTCTGCTGCTGTAATTCCTGCATCCTTTAATGCATTCTGTACAGGAACTGCTGTTCTTTCAACAAGGTCTCTTGTCAATTCATCGAATTTAGCCTTTGTAAGTGTCATATTAAGATGCTGTGGTCCCTGTTCATTTGCTGTAATGAAAGGAATGCTGATTTCTACCTGAGTTGCTGATGAAAGTTTCTTCTTAGCATCTTCTGCTTCAGCTTTAACTCTTTCCATAGCCATCTTATCGTTTGAAAGGTCGATACCTGTCTTGCCCTTAAAGTCTGCTACCATATAGTCCATAATCTTCTTATCAAAGTCATCACCACCAAGTCTGTTATCACCTGATGTTGCAAGTACTTCGATAACGCCATCACCGATTTCGATAACAGATACATCAAATGTACCACCACCTAAATCGTATACCATAATCTTCTGTTCGTTTTCATTATCAAGACCATAAGCTAAAGCTGCTGCTGTTGGCTCGTTGATAATTCTCTTTACATCAAGACCTGCAATCTTACCTGCATCTTTTGTTGCCTGTCTCTGTGCATCGTTAAAGTAAGCAGGTACAGTAATAACTGCTTCTGTTACTTTTTCACCAAGATAAGCTTCTGCATCAGCTTTTAATTTCTGAAGAATCATAGCTGAAATAGCCTGTGGTGTATAACTCTTACCATCAATTGTTACTTTATAATCTGTACCCATATGTCTTTTAATTGATGAAACTGTACCTTCAGCATTTGTTACAGCCTGACGTTTAGCGTTATCACCAACTAATCTCTGACCATCTTTCTTAAATGCTACTACTGATGGAGTTGTTCTGAATCCTTCAGCGTTTGCTATTACTGTAGGTTCTCCACCTTCCATTACTGCTACACATGAATTTGTTGTTCCTAAATCAATACCAATAATCTTTCCCATGATTGTTTCCTCCTATATAATCTAAAAACTTGTTAATATCTTTATTTGAAATGGTATGTTGTTAATTAGTTAGCAACCTTTACCATACTGTGACGGACAACTGAATCTCTGTATTTGTATCCTTTCTGTAATTCCTGGGATACCATGTTTTCTCCAAGTTCCTCGTTGTCCTCATGCATTACTGCATTGTGAAGTTCAGGATCAAATTCCTTTCCTTCAGCTTCGATAACTGTAACTCCCATATCTTCAAGAGCTGCTGTCATCTGTTTATAGATAAGATTCATTCCCTGACCTACAGGTGAATCCAAATCCTCTTCACTAAGAGCTGCAACGCCTCTTTCAAAGTTATCAACAACCGGTAAAATTTTTTCTATGATTGCCTTAGCTCCTACTTCATACATTGCTGTTTTTTCCTTTTCGCTTCTGTTTCTGTAATTCTGAAACTCTGCAAAAAGTCTTTGATATTTATCATTTAATTCTTCAATCTGCTGATCCTTTTTGTCTTTCTTATCTTTCTTTTTGAAAAACTTCTTTTTAGTATCTTCAGATTCTTCAGAAGTTTCTGTATCTTCAGCTTCCTGTTCATTAGCTTCTTCTACAGTTTCTTCTGTCTCAATATTTTCAGCCTTTGTGTTTTCAGCTTCATTATCTTTAACTTCATTATTAGTTTCTTCGGTAATGTTTTCATCCAAAGTTTCTTTTTCTTTTTCCATTGGACTTTCCTTTCTTTCTTATTCTATTGTCTAACTAAGCTTTGCTATAAATGTTCATCCTTAAATGTATCGCTTAGTTGTTCTTTCACATTTCTTAAAGCATCTACTACTTTCTCGTAGTCCATTCTCTTCGGTCCGATGATTCCTATTGTTCCCTTGAAACCATCTTCCAATTCGTATGTTGCAGTTACAACACTGCAATCTTTCATAGACTGTACAGGACTTTCACTTCCAATGTAGACCTGAATACCTGTTTTCTCATCTCCTTCATTAATTAATTCGGTAAGCTGAGACTTTTCTTCTAATGTAGTAAGTAACTGGCTTGCTCTTTCTTTATCACTTAATTCAGGATATTTGAAAATGTTGGTTGCACCTGAAGTATAAATCTTCATCTGCTCCTCTGTTGCAATTGCTTCCGTTATTGCTTTCAAAACCTCGCTTACAACTGCTTCAAACTCTCCTGCCTGTGATGCCAATGTAGTCATAACTCCTAAATTAATTTCTTCAATTGATAATCCTGCAAGGACTGTATTAAGAGCTACATTTAATCTGACTACTATTTCCTGGTTAACATCCTTGCTGACTTTGACAATTTTGTTAACCACATGGTTCTTATCTGAAACTACCGTACAAAGAAGACTCTTTTCTTCCAAAACTGAAAGCTGTACGAACTTAATTCTGTTAGTCTGTGCTTTCGGTGTGGAAACCATTGTGGCGTAATTAGTATTAGTTGCTAACATCTTCGCCATATTCTGTAATAAGGTTTCAACCTTATCAACTTTCTGAATAAGTAAATCTTCCTTTTCAGTAACTTTCTTCTCTCTCTCATCAAGCTCTGCCATCCTGTCTTTAAGAATATTGTCTACATAAAATCTGTAACCTTTATCAGTTGGAATTCTTCCTGCCGATGTATGTGGCTGAACTATGTAGCCTAACTCTTCAAGGTCTGACATTTCATTTCTAATTGTTGCTGAGCTTAAATTTAAATCTGTATATTTGGAAATGGTTCTGGAACCTACCGGTTCGCCTGTCTCAAGATAGTTCCTAATAACAGCGTCTAATATTTTTTCTTTTCTCTCATTAAGTTCCATGGCATCTCCTTTCTTTTTCTGTTAGCACTCGTTTAATTTGAGTGCTAATATTTTATCTGTGTTAAAGTTACCACTCCTCAACCGCTTTGTCAACATTTTTCTAAAAAAAGTTTTGTAAATAATTTGTGAACTTTCTTTGTACGCGATTGCATAACACGTAGCAATCCGTGCAATCAATTGGGGGGGATTTCTAATCTGTATAAGAAAAAGAACTGTTACTCTGGCACTTGAACTCTGCCAACTTAACAGTTCTTTTCATTGTGGTTATTATATTTTTATTATAGCTTTCATCGTCATTGCTATTCCAACATTTATTAACTAATTCTTTGCTTTTTCTACTGCTATAAATCCAAATGTTTCAGGTCCAACATGAGTTCCTATTGTAGGTCCTATCTGATAACATTCCTTAAACTTAATTCCTTTTTCTTCAACTTTCTTTACAAAGTTATCAAGATTCTCTGTTCCGTCTGAATAAATTCCATAAATTGGAAATCTTTCATCTAAGTCCATTCCTTCTATATAACTAACAAGTCCTGCAATGGCTTTCTTTCTGCCGATAAACTTACCTTTTACAATTAACGTTCCTTCCGGAATTGAAATAACCGGCTTAAGCTTTGCAAAATTACCAAAACCTGCTTGCATCTTTGTAAGTCGTCCACCTTTGTATAAATTTTCAAGATTGTCAATTGCAAGGTTAATTGATATTCTTGATTTTAATTCTTCCAATGCCTCTACAATTTCATCTACAGTTTTTCCTTCATCTCTCAACTGTATTCCGTAATCTACCATTATCTTTATAGCATATACTGCTGTTTTTGAATCTATAAGATGGATTCCGTCATATTCAGCCATATCTTTTGCAATATTGGCACTCTGATACGTTCCACTTATTCCACCTGAAAGCATAACACCTATTATCTGGTCTCCATTAGCCTTAGCCTCTTCGAAAACATCAAGAAATGCCTGTGGTGATGGCTGAGCTGTCTTGGGGAAAATATCTTCCTCCCGCATTCTCTTATAGAATTCACTTCTGCTTATTTGAATTCCATCTTTATATGTATCATTATCAAAAGTAATTGACAAAGGAACAAATGCAATTCCTTTTTCTTTTGCTTCATTTACATCATAGTCTGAACCTGAATCTACCATAAATTTAATCATTATATTTTACCTCTTCACCTTTAAGTGTTTTTATTGTACTTGCTTGTATCGTATACGTCAATAGGCTATTGAATTCTTTTCAAATCCGTAGCATAATAGTGTTTCAGCACAAAATAAAAATCAATATATTTTGTACTAATTATAAAGGAGAGTTAACAATATGAATGAATCTGTTTTATCATTTAAAGATAAATATTTTGGCGATAAAAATTTTTACAAAATGACCCTTACAATTGCCATCCCCATTATTATCCAGAATCTTCTTACTAATCTGGTTAGTATGGCTGACAATATTATGGTAGGACAGCTTGGAACCAATCAGATGTCAGGTGTTGCAATTATAAATCAGTTGTTTTTTGTTTTTAATCTTTTAGTATTTGGAGGAATGTCCGGAGCAGGACTTTTTTCAGCCCAGTATTTTGGACAAAAGAATCACAATGGTGTTCGTGATGTTTTTAGAATGAAGATTCTTATTGGCATTACAATTATTGCTATTTCTATTTCTGTTATGATTTTTCTTCATGAGCCGCTAATTAATATGTTTCTTCACGAAGGAAGCAGTTCAGGAAATATTCAGGAAACATTCAATTATGCAAAAAACTATCTTTACATAATGGTTATTGGAATTGCACCTTTTGTTATTTCTAACTGCTACAACACTACTCTTAAAGAATCCGGACAGACTGTTGTTCCTATGAAAGCCGGAGTTTTAGCTGTAGTATTTGATATAGTTCTCAATTACATATTTATTTTTGGGAAATTAGGTTTTCCTGCCATGGGCGTTGTTGGTGCAGCCATCGCCACTGTTATTTCTCGTTTTGTTGAATGTGGATATCTTGTAATTTATACTCATATACATTCAAATGATTATCCTTTTATTAAACATTGCTACAGAACTCTTAAGATTCCGGGGTCTCTTGTTAAGAAAATAATTGTAACCGGTGCCCCTCTCATGCTTAACGAATTTTTATGGGCAGGTGGTCTTACATTGCAAACACAGGCTTTGTCCACTAAAGGTCTTGCCACTGTAGGAGGCCTAAATATTTGCAATACTATTGGAAATATTTCTAATTGTATTTTTGTTACAATGGGAACAACTATTGCTATTGTTGTAGGCCAACTACTAGGTGCCGGAAAACTGAAAGAGGCCAAAGTGACTGCTACACGAATGGCTGCTTTTTCACTTTTAATATCATTTGGCATGATTATAATTCTTGGCCTACTTGGACCTGTATTTCCACATTTCTATAATACAACCGACGAAATACGCCAACTTGCCACAAAATTTATATGGGCTGTAGCTGCTGCAACACCATTTATATCGCTGTCAAATTCTGAATATTTCATTTTGAGAAGTGGTGGAAAAACTATAATTACATTTCTATTCGACAGTTGTTTTGTTTGCCTTGTAAATGTACCTGTTGCAATGTGTCTTACAAAATTTACCGCCATACACATTGTTGGAATATTCTTCCTTGTAAATATGCTTGAAGGTATTAAGGCATTAATAGGATTTATAATGGTGAAAAAAGATATTTGGCTTAACACAATTGTTGACTAAAAATAATTAAGAAAAAAGAACAACCGATTCATTTTTTGAAATCAGTTGTTCTTTTTATATTATTGAAATGTAAAACATCAAACTGTTAATTACTCGAATTGTCACCTGCCTGGTGCTGCCACAATTTAATATATTTTTAAAACAAAAATTCTGACATTACATAATTGCTTAAATCTATACCAAACTCTGTAAGCTTAACGTAACCATTGTCATTTATAAGAAATCTTTTATCTTCCATTTTTTTCTGAACTTTTCCGTAGACTTCCATATAAGGCTTCCCAAAATACCGTTCAAACTTTTCCATGCTTACACCTTCCATCATTCGAAGCCCTAAGAACATAAATTCTTCCATTCTGTCCCGTTCAGTAAGCTGCTGTAGATTTTTTACTATACTGTTTAGAATATTAACCTGATTTTCAACTTCACTGGAATTTCCCACATTATTTATTGAATTCTCTTTGATATTGTTAGTTAATACTTCAATATATTTATTTATATCTGAAATATTATTATAACGATTCTCTTTATACAAAGATGCCGCACCAATGCCAAAACCTAAATATTCTTTTCGCTGCCAATAACCTATGTTGTGCTTACATTCTTTCCCCGGTTTGCTATAATTAGATATTTCGTATTTTCTATATCCATTAGAGCGCAAAATATTATTTGTAAGATAATACATCTTTCTTTCACTTTCTTCATCGGGAAGAATATTTATACCTTTTATCTGAGCTTTTTTTACTCTGTAATACATTAATGTATTTTCTTCAACTATAAGACTATAAGCTGAAATATGCTCCGGCTCTAAGCGGACAACTTTGTTAAGGGTCTCCTCGTAACTTTTTAAAGTCTGTCCCGGCAAAGCGCTCATTAAGTCCACATTAATATTGTCAAAGCCACATTTTCTTGCCAAATTATAGCTTTCAAGAAATCCTGCATAATTATGGATTCTTCCAATGGACTTTAGTTCTTGGTCATTGGCACTTTGGAGACCAAAACTTATACGGTTAATTCCACTTTTCTTATATTCCCAAAGCTTGCTTTCCGTAATAGTTCCCGGATTGCACTCTATTGTAATCTCAGGATTTTCAGACATATTACAATTATCTCTTAAAACTGACATAATTTTTGAAATCTGATTTTCTTCTAAAAGTGAAGGTGTGCCTCCACCAATAAAAACAGTGTCCACAACATATTCTGACATTTTATTCTTATTTAGCTTTATTTCATTAATTAATGCCTCAACATATTTCTCTTTAGTTTCCAAATCTGCCGGTGCTGACAGAAAATCGCAATAATCACATTTTTTTACGCAAAAAGGTATGTGAATATAAATTTCAAGTCCATTCATTATTTCTACTCCAAAACTTATTCATCATCAAGTTTTAATACTGCCATAAATGCTGACTGTGGAATTTCCACATTACCAACCTGACGCATACGTTTCTTTCCTTCCTTCTGTTTTTCAAGAAGTTTTCTCTTTCGTGAAATGTCACCGCCGTAACATTTTGCCAGAACGTCCTTACGCATAGCCTTAACTGTCTCTCTTGCAATAACCTTACTGCCAACTGCCGCCTGAATTGGAACTTCAAATAACTGTCTTGGAATTTCAGTTTTTAATTTTTCACACATCTTACGACCGCGTTCGTAAGCTGACGCTTCAGGAACGATAAATGACAATGCATCCACTTCCTCTTTGTTAATCAAAATATCAAGCTTAACAAGCTTAGCCTGTTCGTAGCCCTTTAATTCATAATCAAAAGATGCATAACCTCTTGAACGTGATTTTAAGGCATCAAAGAAATCGTAAATTATTTCATTTAATGGAATATCATATTTAAGCAATGCTCTTGAACCTTCAACATATTCCATACTGATATATCGTCCTCGTCTCTGCTGACAAAGCTCCATAATTGCACCGATAAACTCTGTTGTTACCATAATTTCCGCACTTACAATAGGTTCTTCCATATGTTCAATCTCACTTGGATCCGGAAGGTTTGTTGGGTTTGTAAGGTCAATTACTTCGCCATTTTCTTTATATATTTTGTAAATAACACTTGGCGCTGTTGTTACAAGGTCAAGGTTGTACTCTCTTTCAAGTCTTTCCTGAATAATTTCCAAATGTAGAAGTCCTAAGAATCCACATCTGAAACCAAAACCTAAAGCAATAGATGTTTCAGGCTCAAACTTTAATGCTGCATCGTTAAGCTGTAACTTCTCCAACGCATCTCTTAAGTCAGGATATTTTGCTCCATCTGCAGGATAAAGTCCACAGTAAACCATAGGATTAACTTCCTTATATCCGGGAAGTGGTGCGTCTGCCGGATTATCTGCATCAGTTACTGTGTCACCTACTTTTGTGTCAGACACATTTTTTATACTTGCAGTAATATATCCAACCATACCTGCAGGAAGTTCATCACATGGAATAAACTGACCTGCACCAAAATAACCAACTTCAACAACATTGGCTGTTGCCCCTGTTGCCATCATTTTAATATTCATACCCGGCTTAACTGTTCCTTCTTTAATTCTACAGAAAATAATAACGCCCTTGTATGCATCATATAAACTATCAAAAATCAAAGCCTGAAGTGGTGCATTAGCATCTCCTTCCGGTGCCGGAATTTTTTCAACGATTGCCTCTAAAACATCTTCACAATTAAGACCAGTCTTGGCTGAAATAAGTGGTGCGTCATGGGCTTCAAGACCAATAACGTCCTCTATTTCTGCCTTAACTCTGTCAGGATCTGCTGAAGGCAAATCAATCTTATTAATAACAGGGAATACTTCCAGGTCATGGTCAAGTGCCAAATATACATTGGCCAAAGTCTGTGCCTCAACTCCCTGTGCCGCATCAACTACAAGCACTGCCCCATCACAGGCTGCAAGGCTTCTTGAAACTTCATAGTTAAAGTCAACGTGTCCCGGTGTATCAATAAGGTTAAAAATATACTCTTCTCCATCTTTAGCCTTGTAAATAGTTCTAACGATCTGAGACTTAATAGTAATACCTCTTTCTCTTTCAAGTTCCATATTATCAAGAACCTGAGCCTGCATCTCTCTGTTAGTCAAAAGACCTGTCATTTCTATAATTCGGTCAGCCAATGTAGATTTACCGTGATCTATATGGGCTATAATACAAAAATTTCTAATTTTACTCTGATCAATATGTGACAATTTATTCGCTCCAATCTGTTTATATTTTGTCTGTATTATTCTATTTGCTTATATTTTTTAACATTTCTAACAATTAGTTTTCTAAAATTCATTCACATTTTAACATAAATAAATCATAGGTTCAAACATTTTAACTTTATCACTTTATTATTTTCATTTTATTTGATAAACTTAATACTATGTGCCATAATTTTATGTCACTTAAGTGACGGAATGGAGAAAATATGAACTATGCAGAAATAAAAACATTTGATGTGGCAAATGGTCCCGGTATCAGAGTTTCTCTTTTTGTAAGTGGCTGTAATCACAGATGTCCCGGATGTTTCAATGAACAGGCTTGGGATTTCAACTTTGGTCAGCCCTTTACACAGGAAACCATTGACTACATTATAGATACTTTGTCTTTTGGTGCTTATCAGGGAGTTACATTCCTAGGTGGTGAGCCAATGGAGCCTGTTAACCAGAAGGGGCTGCTTCCACTTGCCCGAAAGATAAAAGAAACATATCCCGAAAAAGATATCTGGTGTTTCACAGGATACGACTTTGAAAAAGATATAATTGGACACA
>UMGY01000812.1_pt1 | contig 16944 bp, 17 predicted proteins | sample 1965391 | NCBI WGS metagenome assembly UMGY01 (sample SAMEA4836084, study PRJEB28245) | human gut metagenome | biome: gut microbiome; material: fecal sample | place: Denmark | collected 2008 | reverse complement strand
ATTATTTAGATACGTGGTTGGGAAAAGAAGCCGAGGGGCGTCCTTATTTGGTTGAACAGAATGCACAAAATAATTTATCGATTACTTCCGGCGAATGGAAGTATATAGAACCCGGAAAAGGAGAGCCATTCAATAAAAATGTCGGTATTGAAACCGGTAATAGTTCTCTTCCCCAGTTGTACAATTTGCATAAGGACTTGGGAGAGCGGAAAAATGTAGCCGAACAATATCCCGATGTCGTCGAAGAATTAGCGGCGAAATTATTGGAAATAAAAGGCGGGCGAGTTGCTCTTCCGCTTAAATGATAAAGGAAAAAATTTGTTGAAATATATCCATTTTAAGAATAAGATGATGAAAAATAATATCCTGTTTTTGATTTGTATGTTGTTGTGCCCGTTGGGAAAGACTTTCGCTCGGGTAGAGACACCGGAGTGGCAGAGCCAATATGCCATAGGCTTGAATAAATTGGCTCCTCATGCTTATGTTTGGCCGTATAAAGAGGGGGATATAAACAGCGTGCGGGCACAAGACTATGAACAGTCTCCTTATTATATGAGCTTGAACGGCACGTGGAAATTCAATTGGGTACGGAATCCCGATAAGCGTCCGGTGAATTTTTACCGTCCCGACTTTTATACCGGTGGCTGGAATGATATACAGGTTCCGGGGAACTGGGAATGCCAGAATTATGGTATCCCTATATATGTGAATGAGACATACGAGTTTGACGATCCGATGTTTCATTTTAAGAAAAATCCTCCTTTTGTTCCCTATGAGGATAATGAGGTCGGTTCTTATCGCCGTACATTCGTTTTGCCTGAATCTTGGATAGGACGTCGTATCGTCTTGTGTTTCGAGGGTGTTACTTCTTTTTATTATGTGTGGCTCAATGGGGAGCTTTTGGGATATAATCAGGATTCCAAAACCCCGGCTGAATGGGATATTACTAATAAGGTGAAACAGGGTGAGAATACACTCGCTGTCGAAGTTTATCGTTGGAGTGCGGGGGCGTATCTCGAATGTCAGGATATGTGGAGATTGAGTGGAATCGAACGCGATGTTTATCTGTATAGCACTCCCGAAGAGTATATTGCCGATTATAAAGTAGTTTCTCCATTGGATAAAAATTTGTATAAAGATGGGGAGTTCTCTTTGGACGTGCATATAGGTGGTTTGAAAGGCCGACACGGCATAACGGTTCATTATGGATTATTCGATGCCGATCATCGAATGGTCGCACAGGACGGCGGTTCTCCGGTGCGAGACAGTATCGTATCGTTTGATGCGATTATTCCTGATGTTAAACCGTGGAATGCCGAGCAGCCTTATCTCTATACGTTGGTTGTCGATTTGAAAGACGAGCAGGGGCAAGTAATAGAAACGACGGGGTGTCCCGTGGGTTTTAAAACCTCTGAGATTAAGAATGGTCGTTTTTGTATCAATGGAGTCCCTGTGTTGGTAAAAGGAGTGAATCGACACGAGTTCTCAGAACAGGGCCGTACGGTTAGTAAAGAGTTGATGTTGAAAGATATACAACTGATGAAGCAAAATAATATCAATACAGTGCGTTGTGCCCATTATCCTAATCATTCCTATTGGTATCAGTTGTGCGATCGGTATGGTCTTTATGTTATAGACGAGGCGAATATCGAATCTCATGGAATGGGGTACGGTCCGGCGACTTTGGCTAAGGATACATCGTGGTTGAGTGCACACATGGACCGCACCCGCCGTATGTATGAGCGGACAAAGAATAATCCTTCGGTTACGATTTGGTCGTTGGGTAATGAAGCCGGCAACGGAATTAATTTTGAGAAAACTTACGAGTGGCTGAAATCGGTGGAGACTAACCGTCCGGTACAATATGAACGGGCAGAACAAAATTTCAATACCGATATTTATTGCCGTATGTATCGTAGTATAGACGAGATAAAGGCTTATCTTGCACAACCGGATATTTATCGCCCCTTCATTCTTTGTGAATATGCTCACGCTATGGGTAACAGCGTGGGGGGATTGAAAGATTATTGGGACGTTTTCGAGTCAGAACCGATGGCTCAGGGCGGTTGTATTTGGGATTGGGTGGATCAATCTTTCCGAGAGGTAGATTCCGACGGTCGGTGGTATTGGAGCTACGGAGGGGATTATGGTCCCGAGGGTGTCCCTTCTTTTGGTAGTTTTTGTTGTAATGGGTTGGTAAATGCTGTCCGGGAACCACATCCTCATTTGTTTGCTGTGAAAAAAGTATATCAATATATCAAATCTCGTTTGATAGATAACGAGAATTTGACGGTTACGGTCAAGAATTGGTATGACTTTACCGATTTGAAAAATTATACTTTGCATTGGAATGTGACCGCCGATAACGGGAACATATTGGCTCAGGGAGAGGTGATAACGGCTTGTGCCCCGCACGAGACGGTAGAGATTGTTCTTGGGAAAGTGAAACTGCCTCGTGATGTGAAGGAGGCCTATCTGAATCTTAGTTGGACTCCTAATCAAGCCTCGGCTTTTGTGGACACGAATTGTGAAGTGGCATATGACCAGTTTGTACTTCTTGCCAATTCCAAATATGAAGCAAAAATAGATTTACCGTCAGGTACAAAATTAGAAAGAGACGGATATACGTGGTTTAACGATAAAGTATCAGCTACGGTTTCTCCTGAGACAGGTGCATTGATTTCATATAAATATCGAGGTGAAGAATGGCTTTCACAACCGGTGGAACTATCGCTATATCGACCTTTGACCGAGAATGACAAAAAAGACAAACATGGAGGCATGCTTTGGAAGAAAGCGGGGTTGGATAAAATTTCCCAGAAAGTGACATCGATAAAGCCCTCTAAGAATGGTTTTACGGTCGATGTTTCTGTTCTCAACGCAAAAGACAATGAGATAGGAACCGGGAGCTTTGTCTATACATTGGATCGGAAGGGTATGTTAAAGATAAATACTGTCTTTACTCCCGATACAGCTATCGTGAAGTCATTGCCTCGGGTGGGATTGACATTCCGTATGCCTGTGGCGAATTGTTGCGATGTGACTTATTTAGGTCGGGGTGATTTTGAGAACTATGTAGATAGGGCTGCCGGGAAGATAGGAATTTATGAGACTTCGCCTTTCGCTATGTTTCATTATTATGTGATGCCCCAGTCTACCGGTAATCGCATAGATACCCGTTGGCTGGCGTTAACCGGAGAAAAGGGTAGTGGCTGGAAAATAATTTCCGACAAACCGTTCCAGTTCAGTGTATTACCTTACTCGGATATAAACATCGAAGCTGCTACACATATCAATGACCTGAATTTTGACGGTGAAGTGACAGTCCATGTGGATGCTGCACAAACTGGGGTAGGAACTGCGACTTGCGGACCGGGTGTGCTGCCTGTCTATTGGCTGCCGTTAGAATCCTATGAGTTTGATTTTACTTTTATCCCGGTAAAGGAATAAATTCGGATAGGTTTTGAACGGGGCGAAATCGGGAGCCGTATGATTATGGCTCCTTTTTATAGGTAGAGATTTTGCCACGACAGAAGAAAAGGAATCCGTTTTAGTGATTGTTACACTAAAACGGATTCCTTTGTAAATTTATAGTTATTATCGTTTTTTCAATTTATAGGTTTCTTGCTTTAAGAATTTCTCCAATTCTTTAATGGTGGGATATTGAGCCAACGTTTCGGGAGAAATGGCGTCTCCCACAGAGATGCGTATAGTTTTGTGTTCTTTTTTGAATACTTCGGCAGGTAATCGCATGGCGCACATTTTCCAACTGAATATCCTTAATATCGTATAAAATAGCGAGTTATGTCCATGAAAGAAAATGGGGACGACGGGTTTCTTTAATTGCTGAATCAATCTGATTATACTGGATTGCCATTCTCTATCTTCAATGCGAAGGTCCCATCTTAGTTTAGAGACAGCCCCGGCGGGGAAAAAGCCGAGAGGATGTCCGTTTTTAGCTTGAAGTAGAGCCTCTTTTATTCCATTGAGGGAGACTTTTCGTCTGTCTGGATTGGAGTAGGGGTCTACGGCAATGAAATTGTCGGACATGGCTTCGACATGGTTCAATATCCAATTGACCATGACTTTGTAGTCGGGGCGGCGATTGGCAAGTAGTTTGATGAGAATAACGCCATCGAGTGCTCCGAACGGGTGATTCGAGACTGTGATGAAAGCACCTTCGGGTAAGTTATCGAGTTTCTCTTCGTGGTCGATTTGGCAAGTGATGTCCAAATCGTCTATAATAGAATTGCAAAATGCTGCTCCCCGATAATCGCAGGAGCGATCGTACAAAGCATTGATCTCGTTGATTTTGCAAAGGTTGAAAAGGTATTTGAGAATCTTGGTTCCACTTTCGCTTTTGAACTGGGGTGCAATGTCTTGTAAATCGGATATATTTAATACGTATCTTTTCATTTTTGAGCTTGTGTCGGTTAAATCGAAAAGTGCAAAAATACAAATAACTGGCAGAATTTTACGGTTGATAGCGATATTTTATTCAAATAGGGGTTTATATAGAGAGCGCATAGCTGATACTCATGTAAATGAGCATACCTATAATGTCATTGGTGATGGTGATAAAAGGCCCTGTGGCTATGGCTGGGTCTATTTTGAATCGTTCGAGGGTTAAAGGGACGAGAGTCCCGAAAATGGAGGCAAAAATCACTACGGCAAACAAGGAAAGCGATACGGATACCGTAGTCGCTATATTGTCGAGGAAAAACCAGTTGTAAACGAATACGAGTAGGGATATCATGCAGGCGTTGATTAGGGCTACGCCTAATTCTTTGAATAATTGTTTCCCTGCTGTTTTTAAATCTAATTTACCGTTTGCTAAACCTTGTACTACGATGGCCGATGATTGTATTCCCACATTTCCTCCTGTACCGCCGATCAGCGGTATGAAGAGTGCTGTGGCCGGATTTTTAGCGATGTTCGATTCAAAATTTCCTAAGATTACCGAGTTTGCCAACCCTCCGACCATACCGATGAGCAGCCACGGTAGCCGGGCTGCCGTTTGAGTGAAAACAGTATCGTTCGATTCCACGTCTTGGGACAAACCCGATGCCAATTGATATTCACGTTCCGATTGTTCACGAACTTCGTCCATGATGTCGTCGACCGTAATCTGCCCTACCAAACGTCCGATGCTGTCTATCACCGGTACGGCTACCAAGTCGTATTTTTCGAAAGTCATAGCTACGTCATTGATAGGAGTATCGGTCTTTACCGATACAGGGTCTTTACGCATGACATGCTTTATCTTTGAGGCAGAGGGATTGGTAATCATTTTTTTTAGGGGGAAGACTCCTTTCAATCTGTCGTCATCGTCCACTACATAGACATAATAAAGCTGCCCTAGCTCTTCTGCTTGTATCCGCATTTGTTTGACGCATTCGGGCATACTCCAATTTTCGTTTACGACAACCATTTCTGTACCCATGAGACCACCGGCGGTGTCTTCATCGTATTTCAACAAGTCAACGATGTCTCCGGCTTGTTCTACGTCGTCGATGTGGGAGAGGATCTCTTCCTGAGCGTCTTCGTCCATTTCCCGAATGAGGTCCACGGCATCGTCGGAATCCATGTAGTCGATAAACTGTTTGGCGATGACTTCGCTTGGCAGTTGTTTCAACATTTTTTCCCGATCGTCTTCATCTAGTTCGAGAAGTACATCTGCCGCTTTTTCCCCGTCCAAAAGCATGTAGATATACTCTGCTTCGTCGAGGTTCAACTGTTGATATAGTTCCGCTATATCGGCCGGGTGCAAATCTTTCAGTAATTCACGGGCTTTGTCTTTTTCGTCGTTTTTAATGATTTGCTGAACATTTTGGATATATTCGGGTGTAAATTTATCCATGTTTTTCCCTCCTTATACTTTGAGACCGGAATGTCGTTTTCGTAAATATTCCGGTAGATTATTCATTTTATAATGTAACTTTCCAATAGATTTGTCAAATCTATGAATTGTTTGACCGATAGCCGTTCGGGGCGTTCGTTGAAAATCGGTTCTGCCAATATTTTACAATCTTGTCCGACCATACTTTTTAATGAGTTCCGCATGGTTTTTCGCCTTTGATTGAATGCGGTTTTTACGATTCGTTTGAATAGAGGTTCGTTACAACCTAATTGCCGGACTTGGTTTCGTGTCATTTTGATGACTGCCGATTTGACTTTCGGTGGGGGATTGAATACGTGTTCGGGGACTGTGAATAAATATTCTATTTCATACCAAGCTTGCAGCAATACACTCAAAATACCGTAAGTTTTACTGCCCGGAGGGGCAGCCATTCGTTCGGCGACTTCTTTTTGAATCATGCCGCTGCAACAAGGTATATGATCTTTGTATTCGAGTACTTTGAAAAATATTTGACTGGATATATTGTAGGGATAGTTTCCTATAACGCAGAAATTTCCAGAGAACAACTTCGATAAATCGAGTTTTAGAAAATCTTCTTCTAAAATGTGTCCTTTCAATTCGGGAAAATTTTCTTGTAAATATTCGATCGATTCATGGTCGAGTTCGACGACTGTCAAATCGTGTCCTTTGGATAGGAGATACTGAGTTAAGACTCCCATGCCGGGGCCTACTTCAAGTATGGGGGTATTTTTGTAATTGTCGAGCGTATCGGCAATGGCTTGTGCGATATTCAAATCGATGAGAAAGTGCTGCCCTAACGATTTTTTAGGTCTAACTATGTAGCTCATGAAGGGTTTGTTTCAGTTGTCAGTCAATAAATTTTTTCTCACAGAGATTTTTCATACCTCTGCCAGCTACAAAGTTGAAGATAAACCTTTATCTTTGCAACCTACAAAAGTATAACAAATTTTTAAAACGGGAAAATTGAAAAGGATAATACGGGATATTGTAAAATATCTGCTTCCTCTGCTTTGTGGTGTGTGGTTGTTTTGGTATGTCTACCAGAAATTGGATATGAACACCATTTTTCAAATCCTCAAATCAGATGTGAATTATTTTTGGATTATCCTATCTATGGTTATTGCAACATTCAGCCATATTGCCCGTGCGTTTCGCTGGCGTTTGCAGTTGAGGGCGTTGAATATAACCCCGTCGATGCGGGTTTTGATAAACGCTATTTTCGGCACGTATGCCATGAATCTGTTGTTTCCCCGGTTGGGAGAGGTTTGGCGTTGCGGTTATGTGGCCCAGCGAGAGAAAGCATCATTTACGAAAGTATTGGGATCTATGGTTTCCGACCGTCTCTCCGATACGGTAATGCTCGCGATGCTTACGTTTGCGGTATTCATGGTTCAAATGAAGCCGTTCCGTCAATTTTTGAATGAGAATCCTTCTATCGAAACAGGGGTGATGAATGTATTGACTTCGGTGTGGCTCTATGTTGGAATCTTTATATGTATTGTCGCTGTCGTTTGGTTTTTCTGCACGAACAGTCGGAGCAAGATTGTATTGAAGATAAAGAATTTTATGGCCAACATCTGGGACGGTTTTGCCTCGATTATTACGATGAGAGGGAAATTTTGGTTCGTATTCTATACCCTGTTTATTTGGTTCTGTTATTTTATGCAACTGTATGTCTGCATATTCGCTTTCCCCGGTATGGAAGATTTGACGGTCTCGGCGGTCTTGCTGCTTTATGTATTGGGTAGTTTGGGTATGTTACTTCCCGTGCAGGGCGGAATCGGGCCGTGGCATTTTGCTGTAATTGCCGGGTTGTCCTATTATGGCATAACCGGTAACGAGGCGGGGGCATTTGCTTTTGTGGCACATGGCTCTCAAATGGTGCTAATCGTTCTGATAGGTATATATGCCTTTATTTCGATGGCGTGTGACAAAAAGAAACCAAAGGGTGAAAGGATTATGGCAGAGGTCATGACTGAACTTCCAAAGTCGGATCGCCCTTAAAAATATTATTGGTAAATAAAATTTTCACTATGGACAACAAAATCACATCTCTTCAACCGCAGGCAGTATGGAAATATTTCAATGCGATTTGTCAAGTGCCTCGTCCGTCGGGTCATCTCGATAAAATCACCGAGTATATAATGGGTGTAGGTCGTTCTTTGGGATTGGAGACCATTTTGGATAAGGCCGGGAATGTCATTATTCGCAAACCTGCCACACCCGGTATGGAAAACTGCAAGCCGGTTATTCTTCAAGGACACATGGATATGGTTCCTCAGGCGAATAAATCGGTGAACCATAATTTCGAGACCGATCCGATCCTTCCTCGTATCGATGGTGAGTGGGTGAGCGCTACCGAAACGACATTGGGAGCTGATAATGGTATCGGTATTTCTTCGATTTTGGCGATTCTCGAATCGAAAGAGATACAGCATGGGCCTATCGAAGCTTTGTTTACTAACGATGAGGAGACCGGTATGTATGGAGCCATAGGGCTTGAACCGGGTGAGTTGCAAGGTGAAATATTATTGAATACCGACTCGGAGCAAGATGGCGAATTGTATATGAGCTGTGCCGGAGGGGTAGATGTAAATGTCGAATTTAAATACAAAGAGGAGGCTTATACTCCGGTTGCCGGTGAAATAGCTTTGAAATTGACTTTGGGCGGATTGCATGGCGGTCATTCGGGTGTGGATATTCATTTGGGGAGAATGAATGCTAACAAGGAGATGTTCAGGTTCTTGAAAGAGGCTGTATCGGAGTATGGAGCTCGTTTGGCTCATTATAACGGAGGAACATTGCGAAACGCTATACCGCGTGAAGCAGAGGCTGTGGTGACTATTTTATCAGAAGATAAAACCGATTTCATGGCCGCTGTCGATGAGTTTTTCTCCACTTTGAGACGGGAATATGGTTTTATTGAAGATAGGTTGGTTTTTAAAGCCGAGGAGATTTCACTTCCGAAAACTCTTTTGCCGGAAGAGATACAAGACGATCTTATCAATGCCGTTGTCGCTTGTCATAATGGCGTGTATCGTATGATTCCTGATGCCCCAGAGGTGGTAGAAACATCGTCCAATCTTTCTATTGTGCGTACTTCGGAGGGGCTTGTCGAAATACAGATTTTGGTGCGGAGTTCGAGTGAAACCATGAAAATGGCTTTGGCATCGGAATTGGAAAGTACTTTTGCTTTGGCAGGAGCCAGAGTGGAGTTTGATGGTGCATATCCCGGCTGGGAACCTAATTTTAAATCGGATATATTGAACCTGATGAAAAAAATATATCCGCAAGTTACCGGAAAAGAGGCCGACGTAAAAATGATGCATGCCGGATTGGAGTGTGGTATTATCGGAGCTAATTATCCGGGATTGGATATGATTTCCTTTGGTCCTACTATTAAGTACCCTCATTCACCGAATGAAAAAGTTGAGATTTCTACGGTCGAGACTTTCTGGAAGTTGTTGGTGGCAGTCCTTGAAAATATTCCGGAAAAAGATTAAATACAATATTCGTTAAAAGCCGTCGATATGGAAAGCGGTATCGACGGCTTTTTTGTTTGTTGTATATGTCGTATATAAAAATGTTATCTTTGCATGGAAAAAGAGAGCTTTCCGGTAAAGCTTTCCGTTGGTGTGAAAACAGGGCGTGCGTTCGTTGTTCGACAAAGTGTTTTTGTAATTGGATAGGAAGATACTTTTTGAAAAGTAGGATAATTTGAGTAAATTTTGAAAAATATAAATGAGATGGATAGTCATGTAAATCAAAATGAATCGAGTAACCAAGTCTCTGGCAAGGTGCGTCGATCATTCCGTCGTTTCATTCGGGTTGCCATTGTATTGCTCCTATTGGTTGGGGGAGCTTTTTTTTATGTACGTTATTATTTTGTCTTTGGGTCGGGTGTAAAAGCCGGCACTTTGAATTATGTCGTAAAAAAAGGATATGTATTCAAAACCTATGAGGGAATTCTCATTATGGAAGGTTTTCGCACCGAGAGCCGGGGAACGTTACAGTCCAATCAATTTGTCTTTTCTGTGGATAATGCCAATTTGGCAGACTCTCTCATGCGATTGAGCGGCCGTCATGTGGAGCTGAAATATAACGAATATCTTGGAGCTTTGCCCTGGCGTGGATATAGCAATTTTATAGTAGAAGAGATTTTATCTGTAAAGTAGAAAATAGATAATAAACTTATTATCTATTTCTCTTTTATATCTTCGAAATCTATATATTCTCCTTCGTCGTCTTGGATAACCTTTTTGTTCTTTTTCGTATGGGTGTACCATGTGGTACGCCCTTTGTTGTTTTGTCCCTGTTGTCCTTGTTGAAAGGGATTCCTAACGCTGTTTTTCTTTCCGAAGAAGAACCGGAGGATAAGTTGAAATATACCTATAATGGGTACTATGAAGATAATAAAAGCTATGATGAGGAGCAGTCCAAGAGCATGCATAATTGATACTTGTTAAGTTTATGTATGTTAGAACAAAAACCGTTCCGTTTTTGTTGTTAATGCTTCTTGGCTGTCAACAGCGATAATATTATATACAAGCCTATTGTTGCGGCGAGGCCTGCCAGTCCGAAAAAGATAAGGAAAATTGCGGCAGCGATTAAAATCAAGTAACGAAGATAATTTTCTTTTAACTTCAAGTTCTTGAATTTTAGAGAAAACATGGGAATCTCCGAAATCAATAGGAAAGAGAAGAGAATGACTAAGCAGACGATAGCGTATCCACAGGCTTTGTCCTCTATTTGTAAGCCGGCTTGACATATTCCTATCCAAAAAAGAGCGTTGGCAGGGACGGGCAACCCGATGAACGAGGTTGTCTGACGAGCATCGATATTGAATTTAGCTAAACGGAGTGCGGAGAAAACAGGAATAAGCAATGCGCTTAATGCCCACCAGATTTGATAGGAATCGTTTATTCCATGAAAGACACTGTCGTATAGCATGAAATGCATGGCCATGAATCCCGGTGCAAGCCCGAAGCTGATAAGATCGGCGAGTGAATCCAATTCTTTTCCCATCGGAGAGTAAGCATGGAGCAAACGTGCCGCCATACCGTCTAAAAAGTCGAATAATGCGGATAACCCTATGCATAAAGCAACTATGTCGTACTCTCCTTTGTATGCGAAAAGACAGGCAAAACACCCTGAAAGGAGATTGAGACAAGTAATACTATTAGGGATATTTTTTGTAATGGCATTCATGAGAGCTTTATTTTAGACGGGCTATTTCGGTGAGGTCGCCTATTGTTTTATCGTGTAGAGCTACTTTAATATCGCAATCGAGCGGAAGGTACAAATCTACGCGTGAACCGAATTTTATAAAGCCCATGTGTTCGTCGATGTCACAGGTATCACCGACTTCGGCGTAAGTTACAATGCGACGCGCCACTGCACCGGCAATTTGTCTGACTAAGATTTCCTCACCATTTTCAGCCTTGATGACTACCGTGGATCTTTCGTTGTCTGTGCTCGATTTAGGTAAATAGGCTGCCATAAAGCGGCCTTGTTGATGACTTACATGGATTACTTTTCCGGCAACGGGAAACCAGTTGGCATGTACGTTGAATATATTCATAAAGATAGAAACTTGCATACGTTTGTCATGAAAGTATTCATCTTCGAGAACTTCTTCAAGAACGACTACGACACCGTCTGCCGGTGCGACTATGGCATTTTTAGGATTACCTTTGAAATGCCGTTTGGGAGACCGGAAAAAATTAACTACCAGAAAGAAAAATATAATGGAGGCGGCGTGGATTAGATAAGCCAGCCATGTTATTTTTATCCATAGATAAACCGGCAAATTCAAAAGAGCCAGAATGATAAAAAGAATAAGTAATATATTTTTCCCTTCTCGGTGTATTTTCATTTTCATCTTTTAACTCGATTTAGAAGTAGCGAACAAAGGTAATAGTTATTTACGGAAAGACAAAAACAAGGACTCTTTTTTGTATGATTGGGAAAGTGAATGAGAATTATAGGCCTGTTCATAATTAATTTTATAGTTATAAGTTTGTAAATGTCGATATTTTTTATTTATATTGCGTAATCATGAAAAACAAGAGATTATGGATATCGGGCGAATAGCTCATGGGGGCGTATATATTTATCGGGAGGAATTAGATTTCATGGCGAGGACAATATTGGATTCTCCTCACATGGAAACCGGCGGTAATTTGTTTGGCTATTGGACACCGAACGGAGATGCCGTAATCATGTATGTATTGGGCCCCGGTAGAAGGTCGGTCTGTCGTTTTACCAGTTTTATACAAGATGCCGATTATTTGCAGTTGCATGCCGATAGATTATTCGAAGAGTACCATCTCTCCCATATCGGTGTGTGGCATTCGCATCATGGTTTGGGATTGTCGCATCCGAGCGGAGGCGATGTGCAATCGATACAAGAGGGTATGTTGGCAGACGGGCTGTCGCGGTGTATATTGGCTATTGGAATTTGCGATAGGGCGGGGGCCTCTGTCAATGCTTTTTCTTTTGTATGTACTGGCGAAGGGGTAAAGATGAACTTAGTGCCGTGGAATGTGGTGCAAGGAGACGGTTCGGTAAGGAGTCGTTATGATGCGGCTTATCGGGATTCTGTGATAATGCCGCAGGTCAAAGAGGCTGTGTATCATGAGTTGAATATGATTCCGGTACAACAGATGCCGCCGGAGAATGGCGTGACGTTCGATACCGGTTTTTGGTTGAATAATAAAGAAAACCGTTTGCAGTTGAAGCGTATTGTCTCTTATATACAGTCGAAATATTCCGATGTGAAACTGTTGAAAGTAGATGACATGACTATTGAAATCAGATTCGATATACCTCGCCGGTCTTCTTGGAGGATTGTTTTCGATAAAGATTTTCCGAATCGGGCGCCTTACGTTGTCCGGTATGAAGCGGGAGAAACTACTTCTTGGAGCTTAGGGGCATTGGGAAAAAACGGTACACCTCACTGGCTTTCGTCGTTTTCAGAGATGGGACAATCGGTTATTAACAGTTTAAAATATTTATCGATATGACTTATGACAGATATCAAATAGAATTAGGTGTATTGCAAAATTCGACGATAAAATCGAAACAGTACAAATTTATGGATATGGACACGCCGTATCCGTATTTGGCGGTCGCCATTCAGACTAATTCTCTACGATGCTACGTGGTGAAAATAGACCTTTCGGACAATTATCCCTATAATATACCGAAGGTTTTTATTACGAGTCCTAAACCCTTGTTGACGCGTTCCGGCGGTAGTATGCTGCAAGCCAGTCACAGTATGCATACGCTTACCGGAGAAAACGGCTGTGTGAGGGTTTGCCATTACGGTTATGAGGATTGGGCTCCGAATCGAATAACTTTGTATCAGATTATTATTAAGGTTCGCATTTGGCTCGAAATGTATGAATGTCATCTGAAAACGGGAAAGACGCTCGATGAATTTTTGAAAGGGGCAAATTATTAATCTATTAAAGAATATAACTAACTATGGGACTATTTGGAAAAAAACAAACTGACGATTGTGAAGATTTGGGTGAAGCTCTGGCTCAAACCAACAGTGGACGTAGAGAAGTAGAATTGGTTATCGGAGACGATGGAGAACTGGAAGCGATGACTCCCGATGAAGCTGAAAAAAGCGGAAAGGAAAAAGTAGGCACGACGATAGGAACCAAACCTTATTATAATGATAAAGAATAGGGTGCTATGGAACCGATAGTGTACATTTATCAGGATCATTTGCAGGATTTTTGGAATAGCGGGCAATCACAATGTTTCGGCGCTGCTTTTGAGTGGAAAGGCGAACAGGTTTACCATGTCTACATTAAGTATCCGCAGGTGGCTCCGACAGGATATTCCATGCCTTGTCTCTTTCGGGTAGTCGATACTGACGATTATGAAAAGTCCGAAGATGTGGCTTTGTCTGTTTATGCATCGATGCCGGAAGAGGCAAAACGAGTTCCGGTCGTTATTGTTTGCATTCATGTCGAAGACACGAAAGTCAGCTCTCGTGCTTTTATTGTCGATGACGGAAGAATCATCGAAGCGGTTGTGAAATATGTGCCTCGCAAGAGTGAGCTTTATACTCGCAGTAAAGGGCTACTCGAAGTGGGAGCGTTGGAGTCGAAAAAGGTCCTTATCGTAGGGTTAGGCAGCGGTGGCGCACCTATTGCCGTCGAGTTGGCGAAAGCCGGTGTAGGGCATTTTATACTGATGGATTTCGATCGTATAGAATTGCACAATATCGCTCGTCATATCTGTGGGGTGAACGAATTGGGACGGCTCAAAGTAAATGCCGTGAAAGATGCCATATTATTGAAAAATCCGTATGCGCAAGTAGAGACCTACGATATCGATATGAATAAGCATCTCGATATTCTTGAAAAATGTGTGGCAGAATCGGATCTTACCATAGCTGCGACGGACGAGTATGCGAGCAGATATAACATCAATGCCTGTTTGGTGAAATTGGGTAAAGTGGGATTGTTTGGCCGGGCTGTTACTCGCGCCGAGGGTGGCGATATATTACGCGTAAGACCGGGTGGACCGTGTTATGCCTGCTTGACAGGGAATCCTATTTATCATCAGAATGACGAGATTACCGATGTGCGTCGGGCCAGAGAGTTGGGAGTTATACCGGCATATGTGTCGGACGAGGATGCTCATGCGATGGTTCAGGTGGGATTATCGACCGATATCGCACCGATTAACAATATGATGGTAAAATTGGCATTGAACGAGCTATCTCGTGGAATCGAGTGCGGCATATCTTCGCTGATAGAAGAGTTGACCTATGATTATTATATTTGGGCCAATCGTCGGGATTTCCAGTTTGCCAACTGGGCTCCATTCAATCGGAATCCGAATAGACATTTGACGATACTCCGTTGGTATGGAGTAAAATTGAAAAAAGATTCCGAGTGCTTGGAGTGTAGATAGTTTTTGGGGCTATGGGCGATCGTATCATTACGTTGCGTAACGGGACTCGTGTGAATATGTCAACCGGTGAAATCATTTCACAGGGAAGGCCGCGATATCCTCACCGGCCGAGGCGTTCGTTTTGGCGAAGGGTAGGCGATGGCTTTTCTCGATTTTTCGGTTTTGTTTGGTCTGTGTTGGCATTTATTTTATCGGCGATGGTTTTCATATGGAAGGCTATGGGGTATATCATTTTGTATGGAGGATTGTTGAGCATTATTGTTACGGTGATTTCTGTTTGGATTAGCGATGGTTTTTTCTCTGCGTTAATTGCCGGTGTCGTCAGTTTCTTTGTGTGGGGACTTGTTGTGGGTGTCGCCGATAAATTGGGAATGTTGCCCGATTAGAAAATGGGCATGGTTTATACTAATATTTACACTTTTTCGAAGCATATAAAAAAGAGAGAATTGAAGTTGTCTTTGCGATTGAATTAAACCTCCTCCCCTGTGTTTTGCACAGCAAAATAAAGGGGAGGTGTCCGCCGGACGGAGGGGTTAATCTTTACTACTAAAAAGTCTATGAAATCTTTTCAACCCCTCTCCTCAGAAACGGCAGTTTCTTCGGTGTCTCTCCTATATTGCTAATGCAGCACCCCGTAATGTTGCGGGACACGGCAGGGAAGAAGGAGGAACGCAATCCATCGCATTCGCTAAAATTCATGTTTATCCCCGTTGTTTTTTATAGAACCGTGTTAATGCGAAAATAAGCTATACTTCGGCATTTCCAAATAAATTTGTTTCTGCTCTTGGTTTACACTATCTTTGCACAAAAAATAAATAATATGCGCCAACCTTCCGATAAACGGCCTTTACGTCGGTTTTCCGAAAAAGATATCAAGCGTTTCAAAGTAGAGCACGACGATACATTGCTGAATTATCTATTGACTTTGTTTGGAGACAAAAGCCGCACGACAGTCAAATCTTATCTGTCTCACCGGCAAGTCGCTGTCAATGATATGCCGGTTACCCAATTCGACACGATGTTGCATGCCGGGGACGAATTGAAAATTAATTTTAAGCGAGGTTTCAGTGTGTTTAAACACAATCGTTTGAAGATGGTTTATGAAGATGAGTATATCATTGTCATAGATAAGGGGTATGGGTTGCTTTCGATGTCGACAGAACGTATAAAGACCGGAACGGCATATAGTATACTCAGCGATTATGTGAAATCCCAGAACCCGGAGAACAAGCTGTTCATCGTGCATCGTCTCGACAGGGATACTTCGGGTTTGATGATGTTTGCTAAAAGCAAAGGAATACAGGAACAGTTGCAGCATAATTGGCACAATATCGTATTGGAACGTAAATATGTAGCAGTAGTAGAGGGCGTGATGGAGCAACCCGAGGGAATGGTTCGTTCCTATTTGACCGAAAATGCGGCTTTCCAAGTTTATTCGACCGATAATCCCGATGAGGGGCAGTTGGCGATTACTCGTTATAAGGTATTGGGAGGTAACAGCCGTTTTTCGTTGGTAGAACTCGATTTGGAGACGGGACGTAAAAATCAGATACGGGTTCACATGCATGATCTCGGTCATAGTATTATCGGAGATCGCAAATACGGTGCGCATGGCAGTCCTTTGGGACGTGTGGCTCTACATGCGGTTAAATTACGCTTTGCTCACCCGGTAACACGGCGTGAGATGAATTTCGAGACTCCCATACCGGCTCGATTCTTGTCGATAACATCGGGGACAAATAGAATAAATACTGCTGAGAAATAGCTTTTAGAACCTTTTAAATTGGTCGATAGCTTGGCTTTTTAAACAGTTTCTTATTAACTTTGGCAAAATTTTCGGAAGAGCTTTTTCAAGGCTTTTTCGGCGTTTTTTAGAAAGAAGATAAAATTAGTTCGTTATGAATATTTCGTATAATTGGTTGAAAGATTACGTGAATTTTGACCTTTCTCCCGAGGAACTTTCGGCAGCTCTCACCTCTATCGGTTTGGAGACCGGTGGAATTGAAGAGGTGCAAACCATCAAGGGCGGCCTTAACGGGCTGGTTATCGGTAAGGTTCTCACTTGTGAGGATCACCCCAACTCAGATCATTTGCACATTACTACCGTGGATTTGGGGGAATCCGAG
>UMGY01044156.1_pt1 | contig 17328 bp, 7 predicted proteins | sample 1965391 | NCBI WGS metagenome assembly UMGY01 (sample SAMEA4836084, study PRJEB28245) | human gut metagenome | biome: gut microbiome; material: fecal sample | place: Denmark | collected 2008 | reverse complement strand
ACGCCGTCATTGTTATAGTAACCGGCTGATACAAAATAACTACCGGAATCACCACCACCAGAAAGCGATACGTTGTAGTCCTGAACCAATGCAGTCTTCAACACTTCATCCTGCCAGTTGGTATCATACTGTGAGTGTTTCTGAGTGCTGTTTACAGTGGCAATGCCATCTTTGATAGCTTCATTATAGGCAATATCATTATACTTGATATATTCTGCCGCATTCATCAAATCAAATTTCGGGCTCCATTCCAATGTTTCCTTTACGCTTACATTCACTTTCATGGGACCTTTCGTACCTTTCTTGGTAGTAACGATAATCACACCATTGGCAGCACGCGAACCGTAGATGGCAGCAGCAGAAGCATCCTTCAGAATCTGGATGGACTCTGCATCCGCAGGATTGAAATCAACACCCGGGTCTGTAATCATACCGTCAATAACCCACAGCGGAGAGTTATTGCTCAAGGAACCGACACCACGAATTTCAATAGAGGCATCTTCGCCTGCCCTACCGCTACTGCGTACGTTAATACCGGTTGCCAAACCCTGCATCTGGCTGACCAGTGTTCCTGCAGCGCTTTTCTTCATTTCCTTGGTATCAACAACGGCAACCGCTCCAGTCAAGTCGGACTTCTTCACGGTCTGATAACCGATGACAACCACTTCTTCCAGCGCTTTTGCATCGTCCTTCATCACTACGCGCATAGTAGTCCCTTTATAGACTACCTCCTGACTAAGCATACCGATATAAGAGAAAACGAGTGTACTTCCTTTTTTTCCACTCACTGAGAAATTACCGTCAATATCGGTAATGGCACCCGTAGTAGTACCTTTTACCACCACATTCACACCTGTCAAAGGCTCACCATTTGTATCTGTTACCGTACCGGTTATGGCCACATCCTGTGAATAAGCGGTAGCTGCAAATACAACAAAGAATAAGAATAAGATTTTCTTGATCATTTTTGATAGAATTAGATTTTAAAACTATGCGGAAACTAACGTCCGCTTTTAAATACACCGCAGAAAGTGATTAGTCACTTCTGCCAATCATAGAACATTGATTAGGATTTGTTACGTCATAGGCATAGGGGTCATAGTATTATAAATTGTTGGCTTTCGGATGCAAATATATCCGCATAAAGCTAAAATTAATGCAAATATCGCTTCAATCTATGCAATTATAAATCCAAAAAATGCCCCTGAGAGACATCTCAGGGGCATTTGATTGGATTGTTATATTTAGCAAGCATTCCATGCTATCATTTCACGAAGTCTTTGGGCAGAATACCGAATTGTTTTTGGAAGCACTTGGTGAAATAGGAAGGAGTATTGAAGCCGGTCATATAGCAAACCTCATTGATTTTACACTCTCCTTCCTTTAAAAGCTGCGCCGCTTTCTTCAACCGCTCCAGGCGGATGTAGTCATTGGGAGTCATATCCAATATGCCCTTTATCTTCCGGTTCAGGCTCGACCGGCTCATGTTCAGCAGGCTTGCCATATCATCCAGACAGAAATCCGGATTCTGCATATTGGCAACCACCACTTCCTTCAATGTTTTAAGGAAAGATTCATCTGCCTTTGTCATTGCCATACTGCCCGTCTGCACAAAAGGAGAATTGACAAAAGAAGCCCGTAGCTTCTCACGGTTGTTCAGCAGATTGGCCACACAAACTTTCAGATATTCCACGGAGAAAGGTTTCTCTATATATACGTCAGCCCCCAGCTTCATTCCCTCTATTTTGGCTTGAAGGGTCGTCTTCGCCGTAAGCAGGATAATCGGTATATGGCTATAGTCAAGCTCGGACTTCAGATGCTCGCACAGCTCCAATCCATCCATCTCGGGCATCATAATGTCTGAAATGACAAGATTTACAGTATGTTCCTTCAACACCTTCAAAGCTTCCACCCCATTCACGGCAGTCAGCACACGATATTCCGAAGAGAGCTGTTTCACAACAAATGCCTGCATTTCCAGACTGTCTTCCACCACCAAAAGAGTATACCGGTGCTGTTCCAAGGCAGTACCTGCACCACTTTCCTCAGAGGATTCCCCGCCCGTTACCGGTTCTTTATGCTCCATAGCCACCGTCTGCTCGTGCTTCAACGGAAGTGACAGCAGGAAACAGTTGTTCTCCATCGAATCTTCCATGCACAACGTACCCTCATGGAGTTCGGCCAATGAACGGGCAAGTGCAAGCCCGATACCGGTGCCGGGCACAGAGCGCAAGGTACCGGTTTTATACTGGATGAACGGCTTGAAAATCTCCTCGCGCATCTCTACCGGAATGACAAGGCCGTCATTGCATACAGAAAGCAGCAGTCTTTCACCTTCCGAATATAGCCTGATGCGTATATAGGTCTCCGAATACTTTATCGCATTGGTCAGCAGATTGCTGATAATCTTGGTAAGCCCTTCCCTATCAACCGAAGCATACAAGCTTTCGGGAGTCTCTATACTCAATGCCAGCCCCCTTTCACGTGCCAAAGGCTTGAAACGCTTATACGTCTTTTGTAAGAGCTCAGACACGTCACATTCCACAAAATTCAATTGGAAGCCTTGCGTCTCCGTCTTCCGGAAGTCCAGCAACTGGTTCACCAAGTCGAGCAGCCGGTTGGTATTCAGTTCCATGGTCTCCAAATCATCCCTGATGTCATCCGAAACAGAACGGGAAGCCAGTACATTCTCGAGCGGACTCTTTATCAGTGTAAGCGGTGTACGTATCTCATGCGCCACATTCGTGAAGAAGTCTATCTTCGCAGCATATAACTCCCGTTCCTTTTCCCGCTCAAACTTGTCCATAGCCTGCTGATGCTTCTGCCGGGTCCGTTTTCTGAAATAGATAATTACAGCAGCCAGTGAGCATAACGCCAATACCGTATAAACAGCATACGCCCAGGTGGAGAGATAGAAAGGAGGATGAATATGGATGTCGAGCACACGTTCCGTCGCGTTCCACTTGCCATCGCTGTTGGAACCTTTTATACGCAATGTATAGCTTCCATAAGGAAGGTTTGAATAGTTGATGATGGAATTCCGCCCTACCGTATACCAGTCGCGGTCAAAGCCTTCCAGCTTACATTCAAGACCATTCATTTCGGGTGCCTGGTAACTCAAGGCTGCAACCTGAAAAGAGAAAGAATTCTGGTCGGCATCCAGCTCTATCTCATCCGCATAGGTGATGCTCTTCTCCAAAGGAGAATCCGGACTATCCACCGAAAGCCGTTTGTTGAACAGATAAAAATCTGTAATCACTACGGGAGGGAGAAAAGTGTTCTCCACAAAAGTTTCCGGGTCAAAGGCTATGAATCCGTTGATACTTCCCAAATAGATGCGTCCCTTCTTGTCAATGTAACCGGACTGGAAATTAAATTGGTTGCTCAGCAGCCCGTTTGCCGTGGTATAGACATGTTTGCTCTCCGTATCGGGATTGAAGCAGACCAGACCATAATTGGAAGTAATCCATAAGTTACCCCGCTTATCCTCGACCATCTTGTAGATAGTGTTGCTCGGAAATCCTTTCGACATGTCATAACGGGTAAAATTGTCCGTTTCCGGATTGTAGCGGCAGAAGCCCTCACCCAGCGTCATGAACCACAGACGCTTCCTGCTGTCTTCGTAGATACTGATTACCTTATTGTAGGGAAGAGAGGTCGAATCATTCTCATTAGACAGATAATTCCTCCACTGCTGGCTTCTTACATTGTAGCAGAACACTCCATTGGAAAAAGTAGCAAACCACAGATTTCCGTTGAAGTCCTCCAGAATGTTATAAGTAAACATATTCTTCAGCTGAGGAATCCGGGTAAAGTCATCTGTAGAGCGATTGTACTTCAACAGACCGGACGTGGTGCCTATCCACACGTCTCCCGTAGTGGTCCTGCAAATGGTAAAGGCGTCATTGGCGACCATGGAATTCTCACTCTCACCCTTGGCATAATGTTTCACCTGTCTGGTCCGAAGATTCACCCGATTCAGACCACCGGAGAACGTACCTACCCACAAATCATCCCCGTCCAGGCAAAGACCGTGGACATTCTGATAAATGGCCGGATGCTCAAAAGGCTCTATCTTTCCGTTTTCCGGATTGTAATTGAACAAGCCTTTGTCTTCGGTACCTATCCACAAGGTGCCATCATTACTTTCACAGATTTCCCGTACACGACGGCCGAAATGCCTGAGATTGTCTCTCGGATAGAACTTCTCGAAATAAGTCCACTGATAAGGGCAATAGTTCACTCCACCGAAATAAGACCCTATCCACATGCCGTTCTCCTTGTCGCAGCAGAGCGAATAAATGGCATTGTCCGACAATGCATACGAATCATCCTGGTCGGGAACGGTCAAATGGGTAATCTTGTCATTCGTCAGATTGTAAATATACAAGCCGGACTCTGCGCCCACCCACAGCTCATTGTCAGATTTGAACTGCAAAGCCCTCACATAGGTGTTCAGCAGTTTCCGCGTCTTGCCTGTAGTCTGGTTTATCTCGGTCAGCCCGTTCAACGAAGCGATATACACACAATTATGGGGTCCGCTGACCTGCCAGTTGATAATATCATTCTTGAAAATCTCATTTCCTTCCGCATCCTTGAAAGGCTGCAGAGGAGTTTCAAAGTCAGCTTTCGTATAGTAAAGATTATCCGCATACAAGGCCAGCCAACACGTATTCCCATTCAGCCAAAAGCGGGTTACATTGGGCAGTCCCGAATCGTGCAGATGGTTCAGCAACCTCCCTTCATCCGGTTTATAGCAGAACAACCCCTGGTTTTCTACCGATATCCAGATATTATCGTCCTCGTCACTTCCAATCATGGTGACGAAATCCCTGATGATACTGCCGTTATCACTGGCCTCATCGAAAGCGGTAAAGGAATCCAGTACCGGGTCATAAATAAAGACTCCCCCATCGGTACCAATCCAGATATTTCCCCGGCAGTCCTCGTAGAGCGCAGTTATGAAATTCTTGCCTAAACCGGAGTTCTCTTTCTTGTAAATACGGAAAGACAATCCGTCATAACGGTTCAGACCGTCCTTGGTTCCGAACCACATAAAGCCTTTCCTATCCTGCAAAATCTGATACACGGTGTTCTGCGAAAGACCGTTCCGGATATCCATCGTTCTGAAATAGTAATGAACAGCATCCTGCGCACAGACCGGCAACGCCGCTCCCATGCACAGGCCAAGTAAAAGCTTTATAATCAACTGTCTCATAACAACACTTTTAATGTACAATTTACCATTTACAAAGTACAATTTAACTATGCAGATGACAGCGCAGCCAAATTGTACTTTGTAAATGGTAAATTGTAAATGCCCCTATTTCTTAAGTGAATTGCAGATACGTGTATTTATCTCTTTCACGCGTTTCTCATCCAGCTTTATCACCTTGCGGTCGTAAGTCATCAGACCGTTCACTTCCACCTCCACATCCGTGGTCTGTGTATAGACGGCTGCCGAGAAACCTCTTTTTATCATCTGATACAGCATATCGGCATATTTCACGTACTCATCAGTCACTTCTTTGGAAGAGTTGAACTGAACATATCCCCAATTGCGGTTCGGTTCCCAGATATGGTCTTTCAAGACAAGACCGATGCCGCCATACTCACCCAAAACCGTGGCACGCTGTGCATCATACAGATACATTTCCGGTTGGGGATAGTTGTGGAGGTCGAGCATGTCACCGCAAGTATAATGGTTACCGCCACTTGCCGGATTCACCAGGCGGGTCGGGTCATACTGTTTCGTCCATTCGGCTATCTCTACCGTCTTGAACTGCCCCCAAGCTTCGTTGAACGGTACCCATGTACCGATACACGGATAAGAGTAGAGACAATCCATTATTTCCTTCCATTCCTTGTGATAATAGGCTTCGGATTCGGTGGAGCGTTTCAGTTCTGTTCCGTCGAAATAGCGGCGGTTCTGCCATTCCGGATTACGGTCACCGCTCGGCATATCCTGCCATACGATGATACCCAAACGGTCACAGTGTGTGTACCAACGTGCCGGTTCCACCTTGATATGCTTGCGAATCATATTGAAACCGAAATCTTTCGTCTTCTGTACATCATACAGCAAAGCCTCGTCTGTGGGAGCTGTATACAGTCCGTCGGGCCACCAACCCTGGTCCAGCGGTCCAAACTGGAACAAAGCCTCGTTATTTAGTTCCAGGCGTACGATGCCATCCGCGTCACGACGGGTGGAGTACTTACGCATGGCAGCATAGCTGTCCACCTTATCCACTACCTTTCCTCCGCTTTTCAGCGTCACTTTCAGCGTATAGAGGAAGGGGGAATCCGGACTCCACAACTTGGCATCCCGGGGCATGGACACCTCCACCGGCTCTGCATTGATACTTTTGCCGGTGGCTACCAGTTGATTGCCGTCATACACATTCACTTCCACAAAGTCGGAAGGACATGCACTATTCAATTCAGCCTTCACTGTCAACAGATTACGGTCAATATCGGGAGTGATACGGAGATTCTCGATATGTTTTCCGGCAACCGGCTCCATCCATACCGTCTGCCAGATACCGCTTACGGGAGTGTACCAGATACCTTCCGGATTGCTGACCTGCTTTCCACGGGGTTGAGGTCCTTTATCCGTCGGGTCCCAAACCTTTACGACCAACTGATTATTGCCTTTGCCAGAAAGGGCGGCAGTAATATCGAAGGAGAACGGAGTAAATCCACCCGTATGGCTGCCTACTTTCACATCATTCACCCATACATCCGTTTTCCAGTCGACAGCACCAAAGTGCAACAGCACTTGTTTTCCCTTCCAGGTGGAAGGAATATCAAAACTGCGCTGGTAGACCAGTTCCTGGTTTTCATTGATTCTTTTTCCAACTCCGGACAAGGAGGATTCGATGGCAAAAGGAACAAGTATCTGCCCTTCGAACTCTGCCGGAAGATGCTCACCTTTATTTATAACGGCATAATTCCACAGTCCGTTCAAGTTCTTCCAGTCACTCCGTTCCATGATGGGACGAGGATATTCGGGCAACACATTCGCGGGATTGACCTGGGATGCCCAGTCCGTTTTGATTTTATCACCTGCCGGCTTCCATTGCGCCGAGCTTCCGATTGCAAACAACGTCAAGAATGACGATATGAGGAAAAATCTTCTCATAGTATTATAACTTTTTATTGGTTTCTACGAAAGCAAAGATAAGCCGATTCAGAAAAAAAGAATAGAAATTTCGAACCAATAAATAGTATTTTTGTGGAATATCAAGGTATTACCATCTCATTTTATCAAAGAAATTCATCAAAGGCACCTTTTTCCGCTTTTCTTGCCACGCCTATGACAAGGTTTTGCCTTCCCATTGGCAAGACTTTGCCACCGCGTTGGCAAAACTTTGCCATAGGCGTGGCAAAAGTTTGCCAAGGCAGTGACAACTTGTTGGCAAAATACCTCCCTGATATACAAGGAGTAGCAAACAATAGACAGCAGGGAACGACTAATATCCCGGATTCTGCTGGTTCTCCAATGCCGGATTGGCATTTATCTCATCCTGCGAAATAGGAAGCACAATCTTCTCGAAAGTACGGTCGATTGTTTTTCCACGGTGACTCACCGGAATATCTTGAAAATCGTCGTTGAATTCGATGGTTCTGCCCATACGCATCATGTCGAAGAAGCGTTGTCCTTCACCAAAAAGCTCCTTGCTGCGCTCGTCCAGAATCATATCATCGGTAATGGTAGCGGCAGTGGCCGGTGCCAGTCCGGGAGAACGCCTGCGGATTTCATTCAGGTAACCGGCGGCGGCATCTGCGCCTGCTTCCTGATTCGTGGAGTGCAAGGCTGCTTCGGCGGCAATCAGATATATCTCGGAAAGACGGATTATCTTGATATTGACGGCTGTATTGGTTGCCTTGCCGTCACCTGCCAGGGTGGTACTGCCCATATACTTGTAGCAGGCTCCCTTGCGTTCAATCTCATTGTCCACCCAGTATTCATCGTTGTCCATGATTCCCCAACGCACATCCGTCTCGTCTTCACCCAGACGGTTCAGGAAATAATCGCTGGCAAGATACCAGCCCATGGCATTCTTCAACTGTCCGTAGCGCATCAGGTAAAAGCCCAAAGAAGAAGTTCCCAGGTCTGATTCCTCAGTGGTGATGCCCAGCTCAAAGATGGACTCGGAACCAAACTGCTTGCTCCAGGAAGCCGTCCAATCGGCAGGCTCATACAGTTTGTACACACCGCTTTCTATAATCTCCCGGGCAGCGTTCAAAGCACCGTCATAATCTTCCATATAGAGTTTCACACGCGCTTGCAGGGCTATGTTGGTGTAATAGTCCGCATATCCGCTCTGCTTTGTCTTCTTCTTGGCAAGCAGGGCCGCCCCGTCCGACAAGTCCTGCAGAATCTGGCGATAGTTCTCCTCCACAGTAGCACGGGTGGGCTGGGCGTTCACCGTAAGCGGCTCGGTTACATTGGGAACTCCATAAGAGGTCTTGTTGTAATTGTAAGGAAGCCCGTAGAGACGGACCAAATCGAAATAGAACAGCGCCCTCAGAGTCAACGCCTGCCCTTTGGCTTCGGAAAAGTCTTCCATACTGCCCGATTCTTCCAGCTTCTCAATGTTGCTCAACAAGGTGTTGACCTGCAGAATGCAGTAATATCCACGGCTCCAGAAACCGGAATAAGTATTGCTGTTGGAAGTGTGGTTGAACGTATAGAATGCATCCAGTCCGCGTCCGGCAGCAAAAATCGTGAGGTCACCGCCCTTGGCATCACCGTACATAAAAAGGTTTCTGCCGTAATAGGACGATGAGGTCATCGCACTCATCACACCGTTGATAACCACCTGCGCATCGGCTACCGTACCGACAGCACCTTCTGCATTTCCGGAGTTGGTGGGCTGCATATCCAGAAAATCGTCACACGAAGTGAATGTAAAGGCACCAAGTATCACAAGTGCCAATAAATGATATATCTTTTTCATTGTTAGTTCCTCCAGTTCATTAAAATTTCAATTCAACGCCAACGACAAACGTTTTTCCGATAGGGGTTTCCCAACCACGTGTGCCGTATTCGCTCACTTCGGGGTCTGCCTCCTTGTATTTGGCTATTGTCCAAAGGTTGCTGGCAGTGAAGAAAAGGCGGGCATTCTCGATGAAAGCCTTGCAGGTCATGGCTTTGGGCAGCGTATAGGCCAATGAGAGATTCTTCAAGCGCAGATAACTGGCATTGAACAAGTGGCGGCTGCTGTATTGTTGCGGGTCATCGAGGTCTACACCTTCGATACGGGGCTCTGTACCGTTCGTATGGTCTGGCGTCCAAAGGTTGTTGTAGTAGCTTTTAGCACGGATACGCTCCCAATAATAACCGTCGTCAGCCACATCCATGTAGGCTCCGTCGTACAAGTCTCCTCCTATCTTATAGGTAAAGCCCAACGAAAGGGCTATGCCTTTGTAGGAGACCGAGGTATTGATGCCCCCATACACTTTGGGAACGGCATTACCGATGATGGTGTAGTTGGCATTGTTATAGTCATAAGTAGCTCCGCGCCCGTTATACTCAAAATCTCCGGCCTTGCCATTCTTGGGGTCATTTACATAGTAGACGTTCTTGCCGTTGGTCTTGTCCACACCTGCCCATTCGTATCCATAGAAAGCCAGCGTGGACTGACCTTCCCGGTATACATATTGCGCACGGCTGTCGCTACTGGTGGGGTCGTACCAGATAATGTCCGCACCGCCATACAACTCTTTCACCTCAGAACGGAGAAAGGTTGCGTTGACACCGGCACTCCATAACCATCCTTTACTATCAATGATGTCACCACTCAACTCCACCTCTACCCCATGGTTATTGATGCATCCTACGTTCCGCAACGTAGAGGAAAATCCCGTAACCATCGAAATGGGAACATCCTGGAGCAGGTTCTTCGAATCACGGTTGAAGTATTCCACCGTACCGCGCAGACGCTGGCCGAAGAAGCCGAAGTCGATACCCACATTCGTGTTGTAGCTCGTCTCCCAAGACAGCTTGTCATTGGTGACGGTAGTGATTGTACCGCCCGGGTTACCCATGTACTTACTGGTATAGCTCATCAAGCTCATATAGCCGTAATTGTCCGAAGGCAGCGTACCGTTAATACCATAAGAGGCACGTATACGCAGGTTGCTCAGGAAAGAATATTTGCTCATAAAACCCTCGCGCATGATGTTCCACGCTCCTGCCACTGACCAGAAGTTTCCCCAACGTTCCTGCTTGCTGAGCCGGGAAGAACCGTCGCGGCGGTAAGAACCGGAAATGAAGTAGCGTTCATCGTAATTATAATCCAACTTGGAGAGCACGGACACCATCGAGTTTCCCCAGGAATATCCGGCAGAAGTCTGCGTTCCGGCAGTAGAAACTGTATGAATGGTGCTGACCGCAAGATTGCTTCCTGTGGCACGCACATAGTCTGTCTTGTTCTTCTCCGCTTCGAAACCCACCATGGTGCCAACTGTGTGTTTGTCGAAGGTGCCGGTATAATTGGCGGTAGTGGAGGTAACCATCTTCTCGTATGTAGTACGGTATTCGTTGACATTCCCATTGTCTGCCGAGCCTTTATAGTGATTGGCACTGTAATAGATATGGTCTTTTACAGTAGTATTGTCGTAAGAGTAGATAGAACGAAGGTCCAGGCCCGGCATCAGATGCAGGGTGAGCGTCTCCGCAGCCATGATTTTGGTACTGGTAGAACCGTTCTCCCACTCTTTGTCATAATAAAGCCCATTGTAGGCGTAGCTACCGTAACGTTCGGTCCAGAGCTCGCCGGTCTTGTAATCAGTGGGCCAGTAGAGTCCCCACAGCAAGTTACGGGTCTGCATGAAGTAATTACTGCCCGTGTTGCGTGTATCATTATAACCGCTTTTCTTGGTACGCGCCAGGCTGGCATTGGTGGTCAGTTCAAGGAATTTCCCCACCTTCTGGGTGAGGTTCAAGCGACCGGAAACACGGTCGAAGCTGTTCATCTTCAAACGTCCCTCGTCCTGGGTATAGGAAAGGGAAGTGTAATAGTTGGTATTCTGCGTAGCACCACTGACGGACATATCGTAGGTCTGATAAATGGCGGTACGGAAATATGCCTTGTCCCAATCGTAGTATTTGCCTCCACGCCCGGAATTGTCGTACTCAAGGATATTGACGTTCTCGTAAGCTCCCGTACCATTTGTGGTAAATTGGTAGCCATGTTTGTTGAAACGGCTGTTCAACTGGCCTATGGCATAGGCTGCCGCCTTTTCGTCCGTTTCGCCCTTACCGCTTGTACGGGCATCGTGAAATACGGTGTAGAGCATATTCACATTCTCCTGCACGCTGGCCGTTTCATAGTTGTCCGTTGCCCAGCAGGGCGTGAAGCCCACTTCGGCTTTCAGCGTCACCACCGGCTTGCCAATCTGTCCTTTTTTGGTAGTAATCAGAATGACGCCGTTTGCCGCACGCGACCCATAAAGCGAGCTGGCCGCCGCATCTTTCAATACAGAAATAGATTCGATGTCTTCCGGGTTCAACGTATTCATGATGTTGTTGGTAGAATAGAGCTCACCGCTCATCTGCCCCGTATTGCCCGAAGAGACCGGAACACCGTCCACTACATACAACGGTTCATTCCCGGCATTCATAGAACCTATGCCACGGATGCGGATGGCCGGTGCGGAACCCGCCTGGCCGGAATTATTCGTCAGTTGCAAGCCCGCCACTTTACCGTTCAACGCGTTTTCAAAGCTGGTCGTCGGAATGTCTTTCAGCGCATCCGCTTTCACTAAAGAAGCCGAACCTGCATAGCTGCTCTTTTTGGCCGTGCCGTAAGCCACCACCATCACTTCATCCAGCAGTTCCGAATCCGATTTCAGCACCACCTTCATAGCAGGCTTTATGGCAGCTTCTACTTTCTGCATACCTACAAAAGAGACAATCACTGTCTTTGCCGTGCCCGGCACATTCAAGATTGTAAATTTACCTTCGATATCGGTCACGGCCCCCAGCGTTGTACCCTTCACCAATACCGATGCCCCAATAATCGGCTCATTGTTGTCCTCGGCAAATACTGTTCCCGAGACCGTAGACGTCTGAGCCATCACTCCCGCCCCCATAACCAGGCAGACAATGATTAACAAGAAGAATTTCTTTCTCATGCTTCTCTTCCTTAAAATTAGTCAATCAAAACACTTTTTAATATCCAAACGCTGCAAAGGTATGTATCTTTTTCAAAAAGAAAAGCAATAGTATTCAAAAAGCTTCATTTTGATTGTATTTTAAGCCAAACACAAGCAATATGTCTATAACCTAAGCATTCCAAGCAATAAGTATGATGCTGGATACGGAAATATAAGCAATGCCAAAGAAGATATATCCGGATTTTAAGATATGACACGTCCCGGCATACAACTTTTTTCGTAACTTTGCACAGTTTTAAAATACACTGAACGAATGGAGTTTAAGTATGACGTTATTGTAATCGGCGCCGGACACGCAGGATGCGAAGCCGCTGCCGCTGCTGCAAACCTGGGTTCGAAGACTTGTCTTATCACAATGGATATGAACAAAATCGGACAGATGAGTTGTAACCCGGCAGTGGGAGGCATCGCCAAAGGACAGATAGTACGCGAAATAGACGCCTTGGGAGGATATATGGGATTGGTGACAGACCAGACAGCCATACAGTTCCGTATACTGAACCGTTCCAAAGGTCCCGCTATGTGGAGTCCGCGCGCGCAGTGCGACCGCAACAAATTCATCTGGGCATGGAGAGAGATACTGGAAAATATCCCCAACCTGCATATCTGGCAGGATACCGTGCAGGAAATCCTCGTTGAAAACGGTGAGATTACGGGAGTAGTCACATTATGGGGAGTAACGTTCCATGCCAAATGTGTAGTACTCACCGCAGGAACTTTCCTCAATGGACTGATGCACGTGGGACGTACCATGCTTCCAGGCGGACGTATGGCAGAACCTGCATCCTACCAATTAACCGAATCCATCGCAAAGCATGGCATCACCTTTGGACGCATGAAGACGGGAACCCCCGTACGCATAGATGGACGCAGCGTGCATTATGAGGATATGGAAATCCAAGACGGAGAATGTGACTTCCACAAGTTCTCGTTCATGGACACTCATGTACGCCATTTGAAACAGCTCCCTTGCTGGACCTGCTTCACCAACGAAGAAGCACACCGCATCCTGCAGGAAGGTCTGCCGGATTCTCCCCTTTTCAACGGACAAATCCAAAGTATCGGCCCACGTTATTGCCCCAGTATAGAAACCAAGATTGTGACTTTCCCCGACAAACCGCAGCACCAGCTTTTCCTGGAGCCCGAAGGGGAAACAACCCAAGAGCTCTACTTGAATGGATTCTCTTCTTCATTGCCCATGAACATCCAGATTGCAGCATTGAAAAAGATACCGGCGTTCAGAGACCTCGTCATCTACCGCCCGGGCTATGCCATCGAATACGACTTCTTTGACCCCACCCAACTGAAACATACGCTGGAAACGAAGAATATAAAGAATCTGTTCTTTGCCGGACAAGTAAACGGAACAACCGGTTACGAGGAAGCAGCTGGACAAGGAATCATGGCAGGTATCAACGCCCACATCAATTGCCACGGCGGAGAACCGTTCACCCTTGCAAGGGATGAAGCATATATCGGCGTTTTAATCGATGACTTGGTAACAAAAGGTGTGGACGAGCCTTACCGTATGTTTACTTCCCGTGCCGAATATCGCATCCTGCTCCGTATGGATGATGCGGACATGCGACTCACGGAAAAAGCCTGGAAGCTGGGACTCGCCAAGGAAGAGCGGTACAAGCTGCTGACAGAAAAACGTGAAGCCGTGAACCGGATTATAGACTTCGCGCGGAATTACTCGATGAAACCGGCATTAATCAATCCGGTATTGGAGCAGCTCGGCACAACTCCACTGCGCCAGGGATGCAAATTGATAGATTTGATAAACCGTCCGCAGATAACGATTGAGAACATTGCCGAACACGTCAGTGCCTTTAAACGAGAACTGGATAAAATATCCGATAGAAAGGAAGAAATTGTAGAAGCTGCAGAAATACTCATCAAGTACGAGGGATACATCGGACGCGAACGGATTATTGCGGATAAATTGGCAAGATTGGAAAGCATCAAGATAAAAGGCAAGTTTGACTATAATTCCATTCAATCCCTTTCCACCGAAGCCAGACAGAAGCTGATGAAGATAGATCCGGAAACAATAGCCCAAGCGAGTCGGATTCCGGGAGTATCTCCAAGCGACATCAACGTGCTACTGGTACTTTGCGGACGATAGGGCGCAAAGTTCCACGTGAAACAAAGAATTCAATAAACGTATTAAATAAACTGATTATGAGCAAAGAAACTCTTACCAAAAGCATCCGAGAAATACCCGACTTCCCCATTCCGGGAATTCTATTCTACGATGTAACTACCTTGTTCAAGGAACCTGGCGCCTTGCAGGAACTCTCGGACACACTATACGAGATGTATAAGGACAAAGGCATCACCAAAGTAGTGGGTATAGAATCAAGAGGATTCATTATGGGCCCCATTCTCGCCACCAGACTAAGGGCAGGCTTCGTACCTATCCGCAAGCCGGGAAAGCTTCCTGCAGAAACCATTGAAGAAAGCTATGATAAAGAATATGGCAAAGACACCGTGCAGATGCACAAAGATGCCATCAATGAAGACGATGTAGTATTGCTACACGACGACTTGCTGGCAACCGGTGGAACAATGGAAGCCGCCTGCAAACTGGTGAAACAGATGAACCCCAAGAAAGTGTATGTAAACTTCATCATCGAGCTGAAAGAGCTTCATGGCAAGGATGTGTTTGGAGATGATGTGGAAGTGGAGGCTGTGCTGTCGCTTTAGCCATTTCATATTTCACCACAGATTACACAGATTAACACAGATTATTTATCCACCACAAAACACAGTTTTATCAAAGAGAAATCTGCGCTAATCTGTGTAATCTGTGGTGAAACGTCGGTATTATGGAAGAACTCAGAACTAACGACTACCTCAAAGGGATTGTGTCCAACCTTCCCGAAAGTCCCGGTATTTACCAATATCTGAATACCGAAGGGACTATTATATATGTAGGAAAGGCAAAGAATCTGAAGCGAAGAGTGTCTTCCTACTTCAACCGGGAGCACGAACCGGGAAAGACGAGGGTGCTGGTCAGCAAGATTGCAGATATCCGATATATCGTGGTGAATACGGAAGAAGACGCGCTATTGCTGGAAAACAATCTTATCAAGAAATACAAGCCTCGCTACAACGTACTGTTGAAAGACGACAAGACGTATCCCAGCATCTGCGTGCAGAACGAATACTTTCCACGTGTATTCAGAACCCGGAAGATAATCCGTAACGGTTCCTCCTATTATGGCCCTTACAGCCATATACCTTCCATGTACGCATTACTCGACCTCATCAAGCATCTGTACCCTTTGCGTACATGCCACCTGAACCTCTCTCCGGAAAACATACGTGCCGGAAAGTTCAATGTTTGCCTGGAATACCACATCAAGAACTGTGCAGGACCTTGCATCGGGAAGCAAAGCCAGGAAGAGTATCTGAAAAACATCGCTGAAATCAAGGAAATACTCAAAGGGAATACCCAGGAGATAGAACGGATGCTTTTCCAGCAAATGCAGGAACTGGCAGCCGAAATGAAGTTTGAAGAAGCACAGAAGATAAAGAAGAAATACCTGCTGCTGGAAAACTACCGGGCGAAATCGGAAGTGGTAAGCAACGTGCTGCACAATATCGACGTGTTCTCCATCGAAGAAGACAGCGATGAAAAGTCCGCTTTCGTCAACTACCTGCACATTACGAACGGTGCCATCAACCAGGCTTTCACCTTTGAATACAAGAAACGATTGAATGAGAGCAAAGAAGAACTGCTCTCTCTCGGCATCATCGAAATGCGGGAAAGATACAAGAGCCTTTCTCGTGAAATCATCGTGCCTTTTGAACTGGATATGGAGCTGAAAGATGTCGTCTTTACCATCCCGCAACGGGGAGACAAAAAGAAACTGCTGGAACTCTCCATCCTCAATGTGAAGCAGTACAAAGCCGACCGCCTGAAGCAAGCCGAAAAGCTGAATCCGGAGCAACGGACCGTGCGCCTGCTGAAAGAGATACAGCAAGAGCTGCACCTGGACCGCCTGCCCATGCAGATAGAATGTTTCGACAACTCCAACATCCAGGGTTCCGACCCCGTGGCCGGGTGCGTGGTCTTCGTCAAGGGGAAACCTTCCAAGAAGGATTACCGCAAGTACAATATCAAGACCGTAGAGGGACCGGATGACTATGCCTCCATGAAAGAGGTCGTAAAACGGCGCTATCAGCGCGCTATAGAAGAGAAAGCACCCCTGCCCGACCTTCTTATCACCGACGGTGGAAAAGGGCAAATGAGCGCCGTAAAAGAGGTGATAGACGAGCTTGGCCTGAACATCCCCATCGCCGGACTTGCCAAAGATGGCAAACATCGCACTTCCGAGCTATTGTATGGCTACCCTCCCCAGACCATCGGATTGAAACAGAACACCCCCCTCTTCCGACTGCTGACGCAGATTCAAGATGAAGTGCACCGCTTCGCCATTACCTTCCACCGCGACAAGCGCAGCAAACGGCAGATTGCCTCCGCACTGGACGAGATAAAAGGTATCGGTGAAAAGACGAAAAGCGCGTTGCTCAAGGAGTTCAAAAGCGTGAAGCGTATCCGCGAAGCATCTGCCGAGGAGCTTGCCGCCGTGGTGGGAGAAGCGAAAGCCAAAATCATCCAGACCTATTTCTCAGAGAAATAATGACTGATAAATCAGCCTGCAAAGCCATGCACACAACGAATTAATTCGTAACTTTGTCCCCTCAAAAAGACAAAAACAACATGAGAGTAGTGATACAACGTGCCGGACACGCTTCCGTCACCATCAACGGAACCTGCAAAGCCTCCATTGGAAAGGGCCTCATGATACTCGTAGGCATCGAAGAATCCGATGGAAAAGAAGATATTGACTGGCTTTGCAAGAAGATAGTCAACCTGCGCATTTTCGATGACGAAAACGGCGTAATGAACAAATCCATTCTTGAAGCAGACGGAGAGATACTGGTTATCAGCCAGTTCACCCTCCACGCCTCCACCAAGAAAGGCAACCGTCCCTCCTACATACGGGCAGCACGGCCGGAAATATCCGTCCCACTGTACGAACAATTCTGCCGGGAACTGAGTTTAGCATTAGGTAAAGAAATAGGTACCGGCGAATTTGGTGCCGATATGAAAGTAGAACTGATGAACGA
>UMGY01046402.1_pt1 | contig 17523 bp, 10 predicted proteins | sample 1965391 | NCBI WGS metagenome assembly UMGY01 (sample SAMEA4836084, study PRJEB28245) | human gut metagenome | biome: gut microbiome; material: fecal sample | place: Denmark | collected 2008 | reverse complement strand
GATTGAAGTTACTTTGATATAACCAAGTACCAATCAAAGAGTATTCTGCTTGCCCCGCACGAAGGAGGCAATGTCATCCATAACATATGCTGGGACGGGCGAAGCATGGCTATACTCAAACGGAGTCGCCTTGCCGCTGCCTTCCTGCAACAAGTGATTCAATTTCGGATAAGATTTGAAATATGCATTCTTGCAGCGCAACAAACCGGAACGCCATAAACCGAAGTCTTCCATAGTCACCTGATAATCTCTCTCCCCTTGAAGAACAAATATAGGCAGCTTTAGTTTAGCGGCAACTTCCACCGGTTTGTAAGCATTGGCAAACAGCCAATATGAGCGGGGCTGCCCCAATGGCAAGGAAATCGTTTCATCAAACTCTTCCGTACCAAGCTTTTTGACATTAGCCAACTGTTGTTTCAGCTCATCAAGTTGAACCTTTACATTGACTGAAGAATCCGTCAAAGAAGAGGTATAATAAAACTGTTCCTCAAGAGCATCTTCAAGCGATCTTGCCAGTCCGGCAAGGATAATGATACCTGCCAAACCTTTCGAACGCCCGGCAATACGAGGAGCCAATGTACCTCCCAGGCTGTGCCCCAACACATACACACTGTCAGGAGCCAGCTCGGGCAAAGCCCTTACCTGCTCCACTATGGCAACGGCATCGTCCACGGCCTCAGTATCATAATCGAGTTCGCGACCGGCAGGAACGCAAGCCGCACCATATGCCTTTGTCCGTTTTTCATAGCGGACGACAGCAATGCCGCGTTTCGCCAATCCCCAGGCAAGGTCACGGAAAGGCTTGTTGGGACCTATCGTCTCGTCACGGTCGTGAGGACCGGAACCATGTACCAAAATAACACAAGGAACCCTGCATGCATCCGGACCGACTGCCCGCTTGGGCAAAGTCAACGTTCCGGGAAGCTTGTAGCCGTCGGCTCCCAGCGTAATATCCCTTTCATCCATTTTTGTCTTATCATAGGCTACCGGTTGGGCAGTGCTAACAGCAGGTGCAGGGACCAGCCGGATTGTATTCAGTGCCCCGTCAGCATCAAAAGCCACCAGAAAACGGAGATTATAACGTTCAAATTCCACATCGGAATAATAGATAGTAATTCCCTGGGCAGAATCGGTCTTCCATTCTCCTTTTGATATGGATTTACCAAACATTTTCTCTGCTTGCCGGAAAGAATCATTGAAGAGTGCCGGAGCTAGTTTCTTCTGCAACTCCCGGTTCAATGCCGCATGGATACTGTCACCTTGCCCTGCCACAAACAATTCATAAATGTGCTGCGCGCGCGCAGTATTCGCATCTTGTGCAAAGCCCCCATATACATTGCCCAGCAAGAGCAGTATAAGAGCCCATCGTCCTATAACCCCCATCTCTTTCATCCGTATCCTTTATCAATGGTTCAACGTTCCCGTATTGACTACCGGTTGTGCAGCCTCGTCCGCACAAAGCACTACCAACAGATTGCTGACCATTGCTGCTTTCTTGTCTTCGTCCAGTTCAACAATTTCTTCTTCAGAAAGTTTATGGAGCGCCATTTTTACCATAGAGACTGCCCCTTCCACAATCTTCTCGCGTGCCGTAATGATGGCGGATGCTTGCTGGCGACGCAGCATCACAGCAGCAATTTCGGGTGCATACGCCAGATAGTTGATGCGGGCTTCCACCACTTCCATACCCGCCATGGCCAGACGCTCGTTCAACTTCTGTTCCAACTGCTCATTGATTTCCTCGCCACCGGAGCGAAGCGTCAGTTCCTCCGTATCAGCCTCATTATCATCATAGGCATACTGACCGGCAACTTGACGAAGGGCGGCATCACTCTGTATCTTCACAAAGTTCTCGAACGCATTCATACGGTTGGCCACCGCATTACCAAGGCTCACCTGGTTGGCATTGCCTGCTGTGGGAGTGGATGCAGCCATCGTCTGCGAGTCAATCTCAAACATGGCTTTATAAGTATCTTTCAACTTCCACACCAATACCAATCCTATAAGTATGGGATTGCCAATCTTATCATTCACCTTTATCGGCTCCACATCCAGATTGCGTGCACGAAGCGAAAGCTTCTTCTTATTAAGAAAAGGGTTTACCCAGAAAAAGCCGGTCTCCTTGAACGTCCCTTTATATTTGCCAAAGAACACCATGGCACGCGCCTCGTTCGGCTCCAGCTCCATATAGCCGGCAAACAGAATGAACCATACCAAACACAAACACACCGAAAGGATCAAGGTAGGCACAGAAATGAGAAATCCAAAGATTATCACCGCCGTAAGCACTACCAAATGAAGGAACAAGGCCAGAAAGCCATTCATCTTGAAACCACTGAAACCACACTCTTTTGTTTCCATATTCTATAAATTTAATTGATATCATAATGATATCACAAATATATCAATTAAAATTAGAGAAGTACAAAGAAACAAGGGAGTTAACATATAGTATTAAGGATTATTAAGAACATGTATTCCCAGTATATAAAAATTCCGCTTGAGGGTCATAACTCACCCTCAAGCGGAAAACTTTTTTTGACTCTGTCAGTGATGTATCAAGGCTGAATGACAAAAGACCGGCGCAGCAAATCAGCAGTTTGCGAGCTACCGCCCACCATCAGTTCATAACTGCCTTCGGAAACGCACATGGTATTGCTTTGCGGATTCCACCACACCAACTCTTTATCACCCAAATCAAACTCTACATCGACCGTCTTTCCTGCCGGGATATGTACCCGCTTGAAAGCACGCAATGCCTTGCTCGGTCCTTCTACATCATCGTTTTTCTTCAAATAGACCTGCACAACCTCTTCACCGTCACATTTGCCGGTATTGGTTACGGGGACACTCAATCTCAATTTCTCACCGGACTTTATATTATCCGAACCAAGCACCACAGCACCATAGCTGAAAGAGGTATAGCTCAATCCATGACCGAAGGGAAAAAGCGGTTCCTGGGTCATGTAACGGTAAGTCCGGCCGGTCATGTTATAATCCTCAAAATCCGGGAGCTGAGACACATTGCGGTAGAAGGTCACTGGCAAGCGTCCTGCCGGATTGTAATCGCCGAACAATACTTCGGCTACAGCCGTACCGCCTGCCTGACCGGGATACCATGCCTGCAGAATGGCTCCACACCTCCCGGTTTCCGGCTCCAGACCGATGGGAGAACCCGAACAGTTCACCAACACCACCTTTTTGCCGGCACGGTGCAAGGCGGCAATCAGTTCCCGTTGGACAGCAGGCAACTCGATATCGGTACGGTCACCTCCTCTGAATCCGGGAAGCTCAACACCCATCTCCTCGCCTTCGAGGTTCGGAGAGACTCCTCCCACAAAGACCACGATATCAGCATCCTTTACACGCTCCACAGATTTCCTCACATCCACTTCATTCTTAAATCCAAGGTCGAAGTTCAGCAGTGCATCGCTACGGAAATATTCAAAATCCAATTCAACGTCATACATTTTTCCTGCTTGTACCTGCAAAGTATAAGCACTCTTCTGCCCACCGTGCTGATTGGAGAATCCTCTCACTTCCTCCCCATTTATCCGCAATCTCCCTGAGCCATAAGCATAGATGTCAAAGACCACCTCTCCCGACTGGTCGGGAGTGAATACGCTGTTGTAGGTAGCCGAGAAGTCGGTAAGGTTCACACCCGGAGCAAAAACCGTGGCACCGGATGTACAGAAATGGAAAGGAGTGGTCACTTGGGCAGTAGTGACTGGCTCACCGTCACGAGTCACGTTATTCCAGTAGCGTGCACTGAATCCGGGTTTCCCGTCGGCAGTCTTGCAACGGTTGAAGACGCTCTGTATCTGAGCTCTCTCCACCCATCCGCAGCCTTGTTCATAAATAAGCCGGTCATCACTCCCCAAAGCTTTTCTAATTCCGTCCAGAATGGTAACTGTGTGCGGAGGCATACCGTTATAATTTCCCCATTGCATCACAGAATCATTGGCATTCGGACCCATCACGGCTATAGTCAGACCTCCACGCTTCAACGGCAAGGTATTATCCTTGTTCATAAGCAGTGTCATTGACTTGCGCGCCATGTCGAGCGCCAGAGAATCGTGTCCGGCAGAAGCCACCACAGAAAAAGGAATGCCGGTCCAGGACACCTTCTCCGGCTCGTCCATTTCACCCAAGGCAAAGCGGGCCGTCAAAAGGCGCTTGACTGCTACATCCACTGCTTTTTCATCAATCTTTCCCTGCTTCACCGCTTCTACCAGGGCCTCGTAACTCGAACCGCATTCCAAGTCAGTCCCACTCAACACCGCAGCCGCCGAAGCGGACTCTGCATCAAGATGCGTCTTATGACCATAATCTCTGTAAAAATCGGCAATAGCTCCACAGTCCGAAAGGACAATACCGTCAAATCCCCACTCATCGCGCAAAATCTGCATCAGCAGGCGGTCGCTACCGCAACAAGGATCGCCCTCAAAACGGTTGTAGGCACACATCACCTCCTTCACTTTTCCTTCTTTCACCAAAGCTTCGAAAGGAGGAAGATAAGTTTCATACAAATCACGGGGCTTGATATTTTCCGCATTAAACTCATGGCGGTTCCATTCCGGACCTGAGTGTACGGCAAAGTGCTTGGCACAAGCATGCAGCTTGTCATATTTTCCATCGTTCGTACCCTGCAACCCCTTTACAACCATCACTCCCATACGGCTGGTCAGATAAGGGTCTTCCCCATAAGTCTCTATACCCCTTCCCCAACGGGGGTCGCGGTAGATGTTCACCGTAGGCGTCCACATCGTCAATCCTTGATAGCGTTCACGACTTCCCTGAGATGCATAGTAGGCATTCTTGGCACGGGCCTCATCGGATACGGCAGTAAATACCTCGTATACAGTCTCCGGCGAGAAAGATGCCGCCATACCAATCGGTTGGGGAAACACTGTGGCCAGCCCGGCACGCGCCACTCCATGCAACGCTTCATTCCACCAGTTATAGGGCTTGATACCCAGACGTTCCACCGGTTTGGAGCTGTCCATCATCAAGGACACCTTCTCTTCGAGCGTCAGTTCCTTCAGCAAAAGTCCGGCACGCTCTTCTGCCGGCAGAGATGCATTCTTGTAAGTAGCCTGTCCACATCCCGACAATAGGAAGAATGGCAAAAGGTAAAGAAGTTTCTGTTTCATCATGGTTTTATATTAATCGTTGTTACAATCGCTTGTATCACAAAGATAAATATTTTCTTCCAATTGCCAACACGCAATAAACTTCTTATTATAGCCTCCTCTGAATATCCTCGTTACTGTTCCGCTGACCCTTACTACGTATATCACCACCGAAAGTATAGGATACACCGATACGGAAACTGGCAAAGGCAAACTGATTGTCGGCAATTATCTTCAGCCCGTTGGACATGGTTTCTAATTTGGAATGGCTGACAAACAAATTGTTGACATTCAGGCTGAGGCTGAGCTTATTGTCCAACAACCGGTAAAGCATACCTGCACTGACGCTGTAAGTGGGGCTCATCAGATAGATGCCCTGATACTGACGGGAAGAATAGGAACCGGACAACGTGGCCAGAAGAGTCTTCTTTTCATTGAAGAAGAAAGTGTTGCGCAGACTGGCGTCATAAGCCCATCCTTTCTCCTCGGGAGAGGTGGTGGCAGCGCTGGAGGTGGTCCGGCGATAGCTCACTCCATGCTGGGCGTAAGTTTGTAGCCATTTGGTACGGAAAGTGTACGAATTGTTAAGCCCGAAAGCATGCGTCTGCATGAAATTCTCCCAGAGGAAAGAGGTCACATTCGTTTCAGCATCCAAGTCCACAACCTGGAAGAAGACATCGTCCGAATAAGAATAATAGGCAGAAACATTGAAGTTATTCTTCAACGTATATCCCAGTTCGGCATTGTAAGTATAACTGGGTTTCAAGTCTTCACGACCGCAAGCGTAAGTGTACTTGTTCTGATAGAACGGAAAAGGATTGACCATATTCTGTGACGGACGGGAGATGCGGTTGGAGAAACTGAAGTTCAGCGCATGCCCGTCTGTAGGCGAATAAAGCAGATAGACAGTAGGGAACAAGCGCGTATAGTCGTGCTTGTCCTCCGTATCCTTCGCTTCGGAAATACCGGTAGTGCGGGTGTGCTCCATACGCAAGCCCAACTGCATGGAAAAACGTTCGGAATATTCACGGCTATAATCAGCATATAAGGCATAGATTTGCTCCTTGTAACGGAAATAATCATCCTGCACCAGCGTAGGGTCTGACGTATCGTAATTGATACCGTTGCGAGTGTTGGTAAAGGAGACCTTGGCACCTGCCGTTATCTTGTACTTTTCAAAAGGAAGGATGAAATCAAGAGCGGAGGAGACTACATCCACCTTGCGATGTTGCAGATAGTTGTAGTCGAAGTTTGTACCCGGAATCTCCGTACCGTCAGGCAGGAGGGTTTTCGAGAGAAAGCCCATATTTTCGTCCCGGTTGTCACGCAGGTAATCCACATCCCAAGTCATTTTCTTGCCTTTGTCATCCCAGACCTTATCGGTATGAAAATTCAGATTGAGGCGGTCGGAACCGGTATCCTTGTCACTGTCGGAGTACAGCAGAGAATCCAGTACGGCGGTAGAGGCATCGTAAACTTCCGTCCATGAAAGGGCGTTGCCCGGTTTGGGAGCACTGTGATTATAGATGGCCTGCATACCTGCACTCCAGTCCCGTTCCAACGATACATCCACACCTCCCTGAAGGTAGAAGCTATTCATGTAATTGGTGTAGTCGGCACGGCTGTTCCAGGTGTTCTGCGGAAAATAGCGGTAATTCTTCTCACGCGTCTCATAGTTGCCCTGCGTAGTACCCCCGTTGAGAAAGGATGACACGCGCCCCTTGCTGAGGTTCAGGCTTACCCCGCCATATCCGTAATTGTCCTTTTCACCAGCGCTGTAGGAAGCGGAAGCCGTACCACCCACGTAATCTTTGGGACGTGACTTCAAGCGAATATTGATGATGCCTGCATTTCCGGCGGCATCGTACTTGGACGGAGGCGTGGTAATCACCTCCACCTTCAGTATCTGGGAGGCGTCATAGGAACGGAGGTAATCTATCAGTTCATCTCCCGACAGCTTCGTCTCACGGTCGTTGATATAAACCCTGATGCCCCCTTTACCTATAATACCAATGCTGTTTTGTCCAACCTGCAGACCGGGCACTTCACGCAGAAGGTCGAGTGCACTGCCACCGGCAGAGGCTATGGTATTATGTGCATCGAACACTACCCTATCTACCAGACGCTTGATAACAGGACGCGCGGCCGTAACGGTCACTTCGTCCAGCAAGGCGGAAGAAGATTTCAATGTCAATTCGCCAACGTTTTTGTTTCCTCGCAGCACAACGGGAACGTAGAGGTCTTCGCTGCCGATAAGGGTAATGTGCAACAAGTATTCTCCCAGTGGCTGGTCAAAGGAAAAACAACCTTGCGTGTCGGTCAGCATACCGGTAATATAGGCACTGTCTTTTGCCTGCTTCAGCAGCACATTCGCCACCTCTACCGGTTGGCGGTTCTCGTCCTGCACACAACCGGAAAGCCGGTAAGTCTGGGCGGAAAGGAAAGTGGCCATACTTGCCAAGGCCATCCATACCATCACTTTTTTTCTAACGTTGTTCAGTAGATTTTCTTTCATTATGCGTTTGATTTCAATGTTTTACTCTTTGTATTTCGCTGAAACAAAGATAGGGGTAAAACATGCCTCAAACAGTCTATACCAAGGAATAAAAAGTCTATATCCTCGAACCACGAATCACTACATATCAACGTTTTAACCTTACAACACTCTATATTATACCTTTCCCGGTCTATATGCTCTTTATAAACTCTACGATGCCCTCTTTCTCCTCCATCCCCAGCTTCTTGCGGATATTCGTCTTTCGCTGGTAAATGGTAGGAATGCTCTGTTGTGTCACCACACTAATCTCCTTCGTCGAGAAGTCCGCACAGAGCAGGCAGCAAAGCTGCTTTTCTTTGTCAATGAGCACATCGCCAAAACAGCTGTCCATCTTTGTGTAGAAGTTATCATAAATCCGGTCTATGATAGGATACAAGTCCTCCCATACCAGCAAACTCTCTACCGGCAGTTCATGGCTGGTAATACCCGAAATGCGGCGAAGCAGCTCCTGATTCTGTGAGGTAGGTTGTTTAGCCACCAGCCGTATCATGCCTAATTGCTGCAACAGTATTTTCCGAAAAAACTGCCCGTCTTCCCCTTTCGACTGGTTCCTGATCGCATCTTCCAGCAACCGGGTCAGTGTTTCCGCCCGTTCTTCCGCTTCAATCAACCGGTTACGCCGGTTACGGATATAAAGGGACACACCGCCACCTGCAAGCACCAGTACCAACAGTGCCAGCAACAAATTCAGTTGTGCCTGCTTCCGTTCCACCGTCAGAATCAAGTTGGCTTGCGAAAGCGTCTCCTTCGACTCGTCCTTACGCCGGACAGTACTCTGCAACGCAGTAAGAGCATTGGCTACAGAATCATTATAGCGCGCCACGTCCAGCACATCAAACGTACGGTGACGTGTATAATCTATCAATGCCCTATATACCGCCACCATATTCTCTTCCGTCAGAAACCGGTTCCGGCCCTCGCCACGTTTCCTCTCCTTATTCAAATAGTATTCCGCCGAATCAAGCAGCCCTTCTTTCAAGAACACTTCCACTTTCACCAGATCTCCCATACGCAACTGCACCGGGTCGACGACATACTGCTCCATACGACGAATAGTAGCTATTGCACCGGAAGGTTCATCAAAAGAGTAAGCCTGCATCTGGGCATAGTTACGCAAATAATGCACTATCTTACTGGTATCTTCTGCCTCCACTGCCAGTTCTATGCTGCGCTCCATGTAATAGGATGCAGAATCATTCTTGTTCAGCCCCATGGCAATTCCCATAGAGAAGAAGCTTCCGGCTCTTGCGTCCAAAGCTATGGCGGTACGGAAAGTTTCTATCGCTTTCTCATAATCTTTCCAGACATACACATACCAGTATGCCTTATCAATCAGCATATCAGCCATTCTTCCCGTGTCCTGCAGCGCCTTGGCCAAAGCTACGCCGCTGTCAATGGCAGCTATACACCGTTCGTGCTCTTTCAGCCAATACCAGTACCAGGCTTTCAACTGATAGGAAAACAGATTCTTCGCCGTGTCGTTGCGGAAGACGTAATAATCGGAAGCAGGCAATATCAAGGAATCTTCCGCCATCGAGTTGTGCCGCTTATAGTGCACATAAGCATTCAGCCATCCATACAACAGCCTCTCCTCATCCGAAAGTTGCGATGGCCTCTCTATCTGTACCAGCAAGGCATACACGCTGTCCACATTCATATTCACCTGCTTTTCTGCCAGATGTAACAGATGTGCCTCATTCATCTGCCGGCAGGCAACAAGGCACAGCAACGCAAACAATAGTCCAAGGAAAGGTAATCTATTCATAATATAGGAGATATAGTTTTTTCTATCATTTGTCTGCAACCGCAGTTTCCAGTTGCTTCAGCGCCTGCTCCAACACCGAACGCGGGCAGCCGATATTCAGCCGCATAAATCCCTTACCCGGTTCACCGAACATGGTGCCGTCATTCAGTGCCAGGTGTGCCTTGTCCACAAATAGTCTCACCAGTTCCTCCTGAGTCAGCCCCAATCCCCGGCAGTCCAGATAAATCAGGTAAGAAGCCTGCGGACGTATCATGCCGATGCCCGGAATATGCTCGCGCAGGTAGTTCTCCGTGAAATCGATATTGCCCTTTATATAGTCCAGCAGCTGTTCCAACCATTCCTCACCATGCATATAGGCAGCAGCCGCACCGATATAGGCCAGCATATGCCCTTCGCTAAACTCGCCCGCTTCCATGAACTCCTGAAAACGGTGGCGGATGTCCTCATTGAGGATAATGGCGTACGAACTTCCCAATCCCGGCATATTGAATGTTTTGCTGGGTGCCATGAAGGTGAGGGAATTCTGCGCAGCAGCCCCCGAAACAGTAGCAAAAGGATGGTGTTTGTAAGGCGGCAGAGTCAAGTCGGCATGAATTTCATCGGAGATGACAAACGTATGGTTTTCCATACAAATATCAGCAATCCGGCGTAATTCGTCCATCGTCCATACACGCCCGCCCGGGTTATGGGGATTGCAGAGAATCAATACTTTGCATCCTTGTATATCCTTACGGAAACGCTCAAAGTCAATCTGGTACTGTCCGTCTTTCAGGTCGAGCGGAGAGTAAACCACTTCGCGCTTCATGCGTTGCGTCACCAGGAAGAAGGGATGATAAACGGGAGTCATCACCATTACCCGGTCGCCGGGATTGGTGAAGCATTGCAATGCGAAGGCTTGACCGCGGACAATGCCGGGTACAAAAGTCAGCATCTCGCGAGTGACGTCCCAGCCATGGCGACGACTGAGCCAGCTACAAATGGAAGTATACCATTCCTCACACGCAGACGTATAGCCCAGCACTTCATGTTCAAGACGCTTCCGCAAGGCTTCCATCACAAACGGAGGCGTGTGGAAATCCATATCCGCCACCCACATGGGGAGGAGGTCATCGCGTCCCCATACACTCTTCACACCGTCCCATTTCACGGAGTCGGTACCACGGCGCTCTATTACTTCATCAAAATTGTAAGTCATATGCTTGCTTTTTATAATTCAACGCATCAATTTGTTTTGTTTTTATACGATCCATTACCGCTGCCTTATTTTTGTAAATAATAATCATATCGGGAAAAATATAAATACCGCCACATCCCACACTGCATGAGACAAGATAATAGCGGCAAAGCGGTTCGGAAAAAAACGGTACAGCGCACCCCATGCCGCCCCCACCACCAGAGCCGCCATGACCAGCATGAAGTTGCAGGAACCGGCATGCACCAGTGCATAAATCAAAGTAGCCACCACAAAACCCGCATTCGGATTCCAGCGTTTGGAAAGCGTGCGTTGCACATAGCCGCGCCAGAAAATCTCTTCCGCCGGCCCTATCAGCAACAGTAGCAATGCCGCCAACAGCCAAGGAGACTCTCCCTCTTTCATCCCATAAATGGAGTCCACCTGCGGACGGGCAAAATCGAACATCCAAGATGACACCTTGTCTCCCAACCAGAAAACGCCCCACAAAGCAACAGCAATGCCAATTCCCAGCAAGACATTCGGCAAGCTCCACTTCACCTCCCGCCACCAGCCGGGATTGAACAAGGTGGCAAACACGGACAGCGTGAACGCAGAACCGGTCATCATCCACCAGAAATTCACGAAAGGAGCCGTCCAAGGCGAAAACATGACCGTCCACAGCACGGCAGCCAGCAGAATGGTAAAAATCAGCTTCTTCATGATAGCAAACCGGCTACAACGAACGACAACGTGAACAGCAGACTGAACAACAACTGGAGTTTTGCCGTCATCTCATCCAGACCGGCTATGGCACTTTCTCCCTTTCCGGGAAAACGGGACACCACCCGTACATTGCCTATGGCAGGAACCAGTGCCGGCATCACCAGCAGGGTCCATAGAGGAAGAGTTCCCGCAGCTATCAAGCCGGCTATCCAGCCAAAAGGGAAAAGGACTTCGGCACAATAAACGTACATCGACGCCTTTCCTCCCAGCTTCATGGCCAGTGTCTGAATCTCGGCACGGGCATCGGTACGCATATCCCGTGTATTATTGGCATGCAGAATGGCCACCGTAATCAGTCCCACCGGCAGAGCTATCCACAAGACATTCCAGTCAACTACTCCCGTAGCCACATAGCAGGTGCCCAACGTCGGCAGCAAGGCATACGCCAAAAAGATGACGACATCGCCCAACGCACGATACTTGAGCGGTGGATAAAGCAACGAGCAAGCTGCACCGCCTATACCTATATACAACAGCGGCAAGCCGGTACGCCACAACAAGCCGATACCCGCAACAAGGGCAACTGCCAGCAATGCCATCGACAAGCTATATATCTCGCGCGGAGCAAACATCCCGTCGGTCAAGGTCTTGGCGCCAAAGGTGTCCTTTGCATCGACCTTATGTTTATAGTCAAAATAATCGCTCCAGGTATTCCCGGCAGCGTGAAACACGACGATGTTCAGCAATGCCCAGATGCCGTTCACCCAGTTTATGTCCTGCTGCATCCAATACAGATATGCCAACGTCACCACCACCGGCATCGAAGAGGCGGGGAATGACCACGGACGCACCGCTATCATCCAATCTTTCAAAGAATGTTTCTTCATTTGTTATTTATCATTTATTTGTGCGCAAAAGTACGAAATATCTTCGCTTTTTTAAGTAATTTCGCGCACAAGATAAAAGAACCCCTTATGATAAAAGCTCTGTTTTTTGACATCGACGGAACCTTGGTCAGCTTCAAGACCCACGAAATTCCCGTTTCCACTATTGAAGCGTTGACTGCCGCCAAGGCCAAAGGCATACATATCTTCATTTCTACCGGACGTCCACGCGTCATCATCAACAACTTGTCTGCCTTGCAGGAACGGAATCTGATAGACGGCTACATCACGATGAACGGCGCCTATTGCTTTGTAGAAGACACCGTTATCTACAAAAGCCCCATACCGACAGCGGAAGTGGATGCCTTGACAGCTTTCTGCCACGAACGCAACATCCCATGCATCCTGGTGGGAGAGCACGACATCTGCGTGAACCAGCCCGGTGAAGTAGTGGAGGAAATCTTCCATCACCAATTGAAAGTGGACCCCATCGAAGCAAAGCCCTATACCGACAGCCATGCCGACAAAGCCTTCTTCCAGCTGACTCCCTTTATCAACGCCGAGGAAGAAGCAATCATCCTGCCCTCCGTCCCCCACTGCGAGATGGGCCGCTGGCATCCTGCCTTCGTAGACGTGACAGCCAAAGGAAACACCAAGCAAAACGGTATCGACCAGATTATCCGCCACTTCGGCATCAAGCTGGAAGAGACCATGGCCTTCGGCGACGGAGGAAATGACATCAGCATGTTGCGCCATGCCGGTATCGGTGTAGCCATGGGCAATGCCAATGACGACGTAAAAGCTGCCAGTAACTACACAACCACTTCTGTTGATGAAGACGGCATCGCCAACGCCCTGAAATATTTCGGCATAGTCGGGAATCCATCATAAATCTGAAATCTTTTGAGCTTCGTTCCCGATACCCAAAACAAAGAGTTTCAAGACGCCTTGAACCTCATCCAGTATACCCGTCAGTCCGTATTCCTGACGGGCAAGGCAGGTACGGGCAAATCGACCTTCCTGAAGTACATCTGCGCGAATACAAAGAAAAAGCACGTGGTGCTTGCACCGACCGGCATAGCCGCCATCAATGCCGGAGGCAGTACCCTGCACAGCTTCTTCAAACTGCCCTTCTACCCCCTGCTGCCCGATGACCCGAATTTCAGTCTGCAACGGGGACGCATCCACGAATTTTTCAAATACACCAAACCCCACCGCAAACTACTGGAAGAACTGGAACTGGTCATCATCGACGAGATTTCCATGGTACGCGCCGACATCATCGACGCCGTAGACCGCATCCTGCGCGTCTATTCCCGCAACCTGCGCGAACCCTTCGGTGGCAAACAGATATTATTGGTGGGCGATGTGTTCCAGTTGGAACCCGTCGTCAAAGGAGATGAACGGGAGATACTGAACCGATTCTACCCTACCCCTTATTTCTTCTCTGCCAGGGTATTCGGCCAGATAGACCTTGTCTCCATCGAACTGCAGAAAGTATACCGGCAAACAGACAGCAAGTTCATCCATGTGCTGGACCACATCCGCAACAATACTGTCGGCTCTGCCGAACTTCAGCTGCTCAACACCCGCTATGGCACCCAAATAGAGCAATCGGAAGCCGACATGTACATCACCCTCGCCACCCGCCGTGACAATGTGGACTACATCAACGACAAGAAACTGGCGGAACTTCCCGGTGACCCGGTCACCTTCTACGGCGAAATCATGGGAGACTTTCCCGAAAGCAGCCTCCCCACCTCGCAGGAACTGGTACTGAAACCGGGCGCACAAATCATCTTCATCAAGAATGACTTCGACCGCCGCTGGGTGAACGGCACCATCGGCGTCATCAGCGGCTTCGACCCTATTGAAGAGACCCTCTACGTCATCACCGACGACGGCAAGGAATGTGACGTCAAACGAGAGTCGTGGCGAAACATCCGCTACAAATACAACGAAGAAAAGAAACAGATTGAAGAGGAAGAACTGGGAACCTTTACACAATATCCCGTGCGCCTGGCATGGGCCATCACCGTACACAAGAGCCAAGGGCTGACCTTCAGCCGGGTAGTCATCGACTTTACCGGCGGCGTGTTTGCCGGTGGGCAGGCATACGTAGCCCTCAGCCGCTGCACCTCGCTGGAAGGCATCCAGCTGAAAAAGCCCATCAGCCGTGCCGATGTATTCGTGCGTCCGGAGATTGTCAGCTTCTCCGAACGCTTCAACAACCGCACCGCCATCGACCGTGCCTTGAAGCAAGCACAGGCAGACGTTCAATACGTTGCCGCCGCCAAAGCCTTCGACAAAGGGGACTTCGGCACTTTCCTGGATGAGTTTTTCAAAGCCATCCATTCCCGCTACGACATCGAGAAGCCCAACGTGCAGCGCCTCATCCGCCGGAAGCTGAACATCATCAACCGTCTGAAAGAGGAAAACCGTGCACTGAAGCAAGCAGCATTGGAGAAAGAGAAAGCCCTCGTGAAGTATGCCCGCGAATACATCCTTATGGGTGACGAATGCCTGAAGCATGACATGAAGGAGGCGGCCATGAAAAACTATGAGAAAGCCGTCACCCTCTGTCCCAAATTCAAAGAGGCCTGGAAGAAGATAAAGAAACTGGAGAAAGAGATGCTAAAAAGGTGAATTGCTTGTTTATAAGCCGATTATTATCTATTTTTGCATGTAATATAAAACTCAAATCCATTTCTGCCATGCTTCTGAAACTTTATGAAAAAAATAACAATCCCGCCGACCTGCAGCAGGTGGTCGACCTACTGAATGACGGAGGTATCCTTATCTACCCTACCGACACCATGTATGCCATCGGCTGCCACGGACTGAAGGAACGAGCCATCGAACGTATCTGCCGTCTTAAAAATATCGACCCCAAGAAGAACAATCTTTCCATCATCTGCTACGACTTGAGCAAGGTCAGCGAATACGCCAAAGTGGACAACAGCACCTTCAAGTTGATGAAGCGTAATCTGCCCGGAGCTTTCACCTTCATTCTGAACGGCACCACCCGCCTGCCCAAGATATTCCGTAACCGTAAGGAGGTCGGCATCCGTATGCCGGACAATTCCATCATTCAAGAAATAGCCCGCCTGCTGGATGCTCCCATCATGACAACTACATTGCCGCATGAGGACAATGAGGACATTGAATACTGCACAGACCCGGAACTGATTGACGAGAAATTCGGTGATATTGTCGATTTGGTAATAGACGGCGGTATCGGCGGTACGGAAGGCTCTACCGTAGTGGATTGCACCAATGGGGAGCCGGAAATCATACGCCAGGGGTTAGGCTGGCTGGACGAAGGATAAATATTGAATTCCGGCCACAATTTCCAAACCTTTTCAACTTCTTTTATGTTTCTTTACTAAGAAATACAGGAACTTTATGAGCACAAAAGAACAATACTGGAAATATTCATTGATAGCCATCATTATCGGGCTGGGAATCATTCTTTTCAGACAAATAGCCCCATTCATGGGCGGTCTGCTGGGAGCCTTGACTATCTATATCCTGGTGAGAAAGCAGATGATGTATCTTTCCGACAAGCGGAAAATGAAGCGCAGCATAGCTGCCACCCTCATTACGGCAGAGGCAATTCTCTGCTTTCTGGTTCCGCTTGGGCTGGTGGTATGGCTGGCTGTGGTCAATCTTCAAAACATCAATCTGGACCCGCAAGCCATTATAGCTCCTTTCGAAGAAGCGGCCAACATCATTAAAGCCAAAACCGGCTACTATATCTTGGGGAAAGACACGGTGGCATACGTCATTTCAATTCTTCCCCGCATCGGGCAAGCCATCATGGGAGGTATCAGCAGTTTTGCCGTCAACATCTTCGTACTGGTCTTTGTACTCTACTTCATGCTGATAGGGGGCAAAAAGATGGAACAGTACGTCAACGACCTACTGCCGTTCAACGATGACAATACACAAAACGTCATCCACGAAATCAACATGATTGTCCGCTCCAATGCCATCGGCATCCCCTTACTCGCCGTCATACAAGGAGGAGTAGCCATGATAGGCTACTGGATTTTCGGTGCTCCCAACATCTTGTTCGCCGGTTTCCTGACCTGCTTCGCCAGCATCATCCCAATGGTAGGAACAGCGCTGGTATGGTTTCCGATAGCTGTCTACATGGCATTGATAGGCAACTGGGTTCAAGCTATCGGGCTGGCCATCTATGGCGGTGCAGTCATTTCACAGCTCGACAACCTGATACGCTTCATCATCCAGAAGAAAATGGCAGACATTCATCCGCTTATCACTGTCTTCGGAGTTGTAATCGGCTTGTCCCTTTTCGGATTCATGGGTGTCATCTTCGGGCCACTGCTCTTATCACTATTCTTTCTGTTCGTGGATATGTTTAAAAGAGGGTATTTGGATGCAAGGGGGAAGACGACGGAATAAGTACTTAATAAAGCATGACCATAATAGGGTTACCTTCCTCTTCTACTCCCATTCTCCGTTGATTATCATCACTGAGTTCATCCGGTTGTAACAAAGCAAAAAAATGTCCATCCGAAGTGACTCCCCTGATTTGGATATGCTGATTATTCATTTTATCAAATAAGCTATCACCCTTTTGGCAAACAACAGTTTTCTTTTCCTTATGGTAAAATCCACAATATGACTGGCTTTCTTCTAAATATAAGCTTGTATGAAAATGGAAATAGATGTATTCTGCATTCTCCAGAATATAGTCTATGGCTATTTTTTTATCACATCCTTCTACATCCAATTGCTGCTGCTCATTCCAGTGCCACTCACCCAGTTCAAAAACCAGATATGGAGTAAGTCCCTGCTCTGAAATAGTATAGATAGTATCATTAAAAGCTTGTTTCACTCGGATGGCATCCTTAGATTTCCATAACGAAGGGCTATTGATTGCCGTATAATATTTCCGGTCACCAACAAATTCTGCCATTGCCAAGTCACCTCCATAAGCAACATTGCCCCCCAACAAATTTGAAACCGACAAAACCTCATCCATGGGAAGCAGGGCTGAATTCCATGTAGCAATACCGGTCAATGACATCGTATTTCTATCCATATAAAAGACTGATGGCGTCTCCGGAGAGAGTTTCATTTTATTATGTCCCCAAATTCTGTCCGCATCCATCAAATAGTAATTTTGGGACAGAATACAATTGACTGTATCTTGCAATCGAATTCTATCCTTATATTTCCCATCAAATCCATATAGTAGGAAATCATTATTCCATCCCAATAGATAAACGGTTCTCCGAACCGTATCAGCCCAAAAGCTC
>UMGY01036618.1_pt1 | contig 18141 bp, 13 predicted proteins | sample 1965391 | NCBI WGS metagenome assembly UMGY01 (sample SAMEA4836084, study PRJEB28245) | human gut metagenome | biome: gut microbiome; material: fecal sample | place: Denmark | collected 2008 | reverse complement strand
CCCCTGCCGATGCACAATCTATCTCATCAAAAGCGCCTTTGATCAGCCGGTCGACTTCATCTAAATTGACTCTGTTACCATAAATCTTTAAAAAACGTTTTTTTCTGCCTACAATATAAAAATAACCATCTTCATCATGCTGTGCCATATCACCTGTGTGCAGAATGCCATTCCGTTCATCTCCAAGCAAAAGATCGTCTCCACACTCCGCATAGCCTAAGGTTACGTTATCTCCTTCATATACCAGCTCACCCGTTTTATATGCTTCCTGAATTGGTGAACCATCCACATCAATCAGGGTAAAACTTCCCCCTGGAATTGCAATCCCCATGGAACCACATTTTTCAACTGCCTTTTCTGCCGGCAGATAACCCATTCGCGCCGTTGCTTCACACTGGCCATACATCACGACAAACCTTTTTCCATTCTCTGCCGCATACTCCGCAAATTTCGCATGTAATTCGGTAGTCAGCTTTCCACCTGCCTGTGTCATTGTCCGAAGTGATGGAAGTTCCATCCGTGTAAAACGAAGCTTATCTAAGATCTCATAAGTATATGGCACACCTCCGAATGAAGTTGCATTCTGTTCTTTAAAAAACGTCCAGAATTCCTTCTGCATCAGAGACTTATCTGTCACAAGAAGGGTGGCTCCCACCAGCAGATGACTATTGATAATAGACAATCCATAGGTATAATTCATTGGTAATGTCGTAATCGGCCGCTCTGTCTGATCCAGTTCTAAATATGATACAATGGATTTTGCATTCGACAAAATATTTGCATAACTCTGACGTACAAACTTTGGACTTCCTGTTGATCCCGAAGTTGTCAGTAGTAATCCCAGATTCTCATAGAGCGGATATTCTGTTTCATATCCGGTCTTTAGCAACGTATAATCATATTCAGAACATACAATTTCCAGACTAGAAAATATATCTTCAGATACTCGTTCCGATGGTATCCATAAATATGCCGGCTGATAAATAGCCAGAATGTTTGCCAGTAATCCGTGCTCTAATTGTGCATTTAATAGCATTGGAACAAGCCGTATATTCAAAAATGCGATATATCCAGTCACAGATCCTACGCTGTTACGGCACAGTGACACCACCAATGCACGTTTTGTCACTTTTTTCTTCATCCGTTGCTGCATATCCAACAATTCGCGATATGTTACCTGTGTTCCCTGATCATCAATGATTGCTGTCTGATCTTCATATTTTTGTAAATCCCACATAAGCACCTCTTATCTGACTGCAATTACTCTCGTCATACTATTTATCAAATGATAACCATCCCATACCAAATCAAAATCCATGGTATGTCCAATTGTCACAACCCTGTCTACACCCTTTAATCCGGACATGAGTAGTGGCTTCCATGCTTCCCTGTTTCCAATATACCCTAATGTCTGACAATGCGTATCGTTGCAAAACTCTCTTAAGGATAAAAGATCTGTGGCGTCATACTCATAAAAGCAGCCGCTATTACCTCGATATCGCATAAGTTCCGGCGTAAGTTTGTCAACTTTCAATCGAACCAGAAGATAATCCTCCTGTGGCATCACTTGTATCTTTCCGACATTTTCAGTTTCATCCACGGATGCAGCTTTACATATTGTCACCAGCTTATCCACACTTGTTACTGCCTGCATATGATACTTCTCTTTTGCCAGTCCATATAATGCCTTCCAGAATCTTTCTTTTGCATCCTCCTTTTTTTCCCCATACCATACGACCACACGCGGACTCGTACACGCATTCTGATCTGACAAATACGTGTCATTATAAAAATCCCGTGCCACCCTGTCCGCATCCATACATGATAAATAATAGTCCGCATCAATTACCGCAAGTGAATACCTATCTGCAAATGCGATCTCCGTTGCACGCGCTGGCAGCCTGCTTTTCCGAAGCTCCGCAATCGTCGCATCACCACCCCAGACTATGCGAACATCGCACATAGACGATAATAAGGCATTTACATCCTGATTCCGCTCATACCTTATCAATGCGATATAAGATTGCATATCTTCATGTCTGGCTAATACTCTTTTTACACTTTCCGCTATTAGATCTATCTGCGGAAAATTCTTCGATGGTACACGTACCACATTGGCATTTCCGGCCAGCAATCCAGTAAACAATGAATATGCAAAATTAACCGGCACATTCGATGGTGCAATATGAAACGCCATACCTTTTCCAATCCTGATCGTTTCACTATCTTCTATCAGATATTTTTTCTTTAATTCATGTAACGACGATTTTCTTAACCAGAACCCAAGCGTAACAATATCCGGATATAATCTGCACTTTTTGTCTGTCATCAATTCCTTTGACAAATCTTCTAAAAAGGCAAGTACTTCTGCTGCAAATGGCTGCATCGGTGTCACCTGTGTCATCTTCTGTATCATCGCCGGATTTCCAACCAGAAAGGATATCTTCTGATAGGTCTGTATGTCCTGTATATCCGCCAATGCCTTCTGCCTGATACTCTGATCAACAGCGTAGGTATCACTGCATCCCCGGATTTCTGCATCTTTAATTCTTCCAAATACTTTAAAATACTTTCCTTTTCTTCCACATGGGCAATCGTCCTCGCCAAGAATCATTCCCTCATCTTCGGTCAGCAGAGAATGTCCCGGATAAGATTCCGGTATAACTGATACAACCTGTATCAGTCCTTTTTCCCCATTCGGGCATATAGAAAAGTCTAATGGATTGCGAATGATCACATCAGAAAAATTACTTGCATGAAGATGCCCACACGCACACTGCATATAGATGCAGCCGGTCTGTTCTACCATTCCGTAATAATCATGGATATCCGACAGACCACATATTTCCTTCATACGATTCTGAAACTCTTCCGCTGAAACAGCTTCGGATGCAAGCTTCTTCCAGCCACCGCCATGGATCAGAACTGCATTCGACAGGTTAATCTGTTCTCCCATTTCTTGTTTAAGGCGTACAAGTTCCTGATAAAAATACTTCCAGATCATAAATGTAAATCCAAACAGCAGTATTTTCCGATCCTTATATTTTTCCAAAAAAGCTTTTAGTTCTGACAGATTCAGATGCATATCATCATCAAGTGCATACATTCTCTTTGATCCAAAAATTGAAAATCCAAGAATTCCGGCTCCACGGGCAGAAAACATCTTCCGATCCTTCACTACCGAAGGACAATCAATGATAATCATTGGCATGCGGGAAGATCCTGTGAAATCCGATACAATCTTAACCAATGCTTTTTGTTGATTTGCTGCTGTCATTTTATCCAGATATATTTTTGAAACAGACTGTCCAGTTGTCCCAGATGAAGTCATAGTCTTGATCACCGCATCATCTGAAATGCTTTTAAGGGATCTTTCCTTAAAAATACGGACGGGAAGAAATGGAAGATCTTCATAGGAATTCACTTGTTCTTCCTGATAATCAAATGTGTCCATTATATTTTTATATTCTACACAATGTTCCATATGATAATTAGTTAAATACTTCAACCTTGATGTAAGCAACGCCCTTTTTTGCTGCTTATCACATCCGTATGGTTCATCTAACCATGCTATTTCATCCTTCATCGTCTGCTCCATTATATTCAAATTTTTGTCTACTGATATACATCCCATGATTTATGAAAATCAATCACCCGCCGGATGCCTTCCTCAAATTCAACCTGCGGCTTCCATCCGGTTTTCCAAGTCCTTCCCTGACATTCTTTCCCAGTTAATCACACATGATTTTTATGTATTCTTTTGATTTTATACTGCATTTACTGTTCCTCAGCTATTGCATATAATACCGTCTCCCACATGCGTGAGGTATACTGCCTTATACAAAACTTATATTCTGGTACCAATCGCATGATATATGATGGAATTTCTATCACATCCATCGGTTTATGATAAATACAAATTGCAAGCTTTGGCTTGTGTCTCTTGATGGTCTTCTCCGCTCCCTCTAATGCCTTTAACTCGCTTCCCTCAATATCCATTTTAATAAATGTAACCTGTTCCTCACCAACTATAGAATCAATATCATATCCTTGAATCACTAATGATCCATTTTCTGTGATGCAAGTACTTGATCCATTTTCCACCAGATGTATCTGCTCATTTTTATTCCATGTTGCACCATTTATAACATGGACATCATGTAACCCTTTTGTCATAATATCTGTTTTCATATCCTCATACGACTTAGTTATTGGTTCAAATGCATATACTTTCCTATACTTGCTATTTGTCCATTTACAAAAATCAAATATATTTTCTCCTTTAAAAGCTCCTGCATCCACAAAGATCTCATCATTCTGTGGTGAAAATACATCAAAATATTGCCATCCTCTTGTTCCGAACAGATCGATATGTTTGTACTTCAAAATATTTTGTTCTGAAATACCACTTACAAGTAACTGTTCATACATCTCATCCTGGTATTTATAAGAACCAATTATAATGATACTATCCTTCCAATCCCTTTTTACCAGATCACTAACTGTCAATACCTCTAAGCCATCAAATTCACCCATATGATAATTATCACAAAAGTAATCTGTCTTATATCCCATACACTGCAACTGACCTTTTAACATACTTCCCAGATAACCACACCCAAAAATTATAATCTTCTTATATATCCTGGTTTCCAGTTCCCTCTTTAGATCTTCTGCACTATACCAGTCCTGATATATTTTTCCTATACGTGATATATACCTGTCTTCATCCCGCTCTAACAAATATGCAATCCTTGCTTCATATAAAGCTCTCGACTCATCATCCTGCAAGCATTTATAAATCTCATTTATTGTTGAAATATAATTATTTATCTCCATATTCACTTCTCCCATTATCACGATATCGATATTTCTGAATGTTATTTATAAACATCCCATGACTTATGAAAGTCGATCACCCGCCGGATGCCTTCCTCAAATTCAACCTGCGGCTTCCATCCGGTATCTGCTATCAGATTACTGCTGTCCGCTTCCAGATACATGATCTGATCCGGGCTGTATGGTATCTTTCCGAGTCCTTCTCTGATATCCTCGCCCAGTTGATCACACATGATCTTAATGTATTCTTTTAAAGGTCTGGCTTTTCCACTGCCAATCGGATAAATCGCATGATTTCGTCCATATTTTGCAATCAGATATAAGGCATTTGCAATATCATCCATATACACAAAGTCCCATATCTGTTCCCCCTTTGAGAATGCTAAAGGGCGATGATGAAGACTATTGACAATATTTGCAATCAAAACCGATCCATCATTATCGTACTTTCCATATCCGCTTAATACACGTGGCCAGATATGCCTCATGCCATATTTATCACATAACATTCTCGTAGTATGACAGGAGCAAAGTTTCATAATCCCGTACGCACTTTCCGGTTCACAAAACATATCCCCGGTAAGCGGTTCCTCTTTTCGTCCATATTCCGCCTGGCTTCCTACGCCAATAAATGTGTGACAGCCAAATTTATGTGCTGCCTCTACTGCATAACTTGAATACCGGACATTTTTACTCTGTTCCTCGATATTATTACGAACAGTTTTTCCTGTATTTGCCCAGCCCAGATGAAAGAATACATCATAATCATTTTCTTCCGGTTCATAGTCCTTCAACTGTTCCAGTGTGTAGTGCTCGATATGTAGATGTTCATGCTCCGGTACAAATGCGGATCGAAAAGAATGTTCTCTCTGAAACAAAAAAACTTCCACATGTTCCTCTAATAATTTCTGGATCAGGGCAAGCCCGATCGGACCACTGCCACCAGTCATGACAACTTTTTTGATTTCATTCCCTTTACGTTCCATCTTCATTCTATCCTATACTGCATACAATACCGTTTCATGCTGACTATATGTATAATGGCGCATATAAAACTGATATTCTGGTACCAGTTGTGCTAAATACTCAACAATACTTACCGGATCTTCACATTTATGATATACACAAATAGCTAATTTCGGTTTGTATGTCTCTATCAATCCTTTTGCACCCATTAATGCATCCAACTCAAATCCTTCAATATCCATTCTACGTCAAAATATGCATCATGGTCAACCGGAATCTTCATAAAATCATACCAATCTCCATTCCGCAGAAATTCCATTCGTCTTCGAAAAACTTCACATGACTTTTCATCTGAAAGCTTTTCTTCTACTGCACGGATTCTGTTCTCCGCATATTCTGTTCCAATCCATTCATATATATCTCCAATGGTGTTATGTTCTATCTTCGTTTTATATTCATGCAGTGTGAGCATCTGTTCCACCATTCCTTCCCAATCCGGAATGTCAAACAACGTACCTCCGCTAGCTTTAACTTGCTGGCTGATGCTCTGTCTGCATGTATCACTACAAACTATAAATATGCTATCCGAGAAATCTCCAATTCGTTTTGCATTATATACCGGTATTTTTTCAATATACCTTTCTTCTTTGCAATGGTTATCCAAAATTGCCCGGATATTTGCCTTTATACCCATTTCTTTGAATGCCAGTACCATCATATGTGCTCTTTCACCAGCCGCAAACAGCCCACATCTTTGCCATCTAATTTCTTATAACATTCATAGAATTTTTCCTTACATTGTTTTATAAATCTTTGCATTCAAAATCTGACGCCCTCTTACTTTCTCTCATTTATCTGTAATTCACCGACATCTCCCCATAGACACGCCATTCTACTTCATCTCATACAACGGAATCAACATATCCTGTTCAAACTCTTCCTGCTCCAAAGGCGGATTCATATATTCCAGTGGAAGTGATTCCATCTGTCCATCCGACCGCTTATAGGACACCTGTTTTGGAAAAGCACTCAGATCAATTGGAATCATCACTTCGCAAATCACCGGTCCATCATAATCCAGCGTTTCCTTTACACGTTCCTGTAGTTCTTCATTCGAATGAATCTGTACCGTTTTTAATCCATACGCCCCTGCCACAGCCGATATCGGTGAAAGTGTCAGATGGGAATCCGCATCACAGGCCACATAATGTCCCTGAAAAATATTTTTCTGTGTTGCGTGAATCTGCGCATATCCCTGATTGTTCAACACAAAAATCTTGATTGGAAGATTCAATCGGTGTATTGTTTCCAGTTCCTGAATATTCATCTGAAAACCACCATCTCCATTGACACATACCGTTCTTCTTCTGTCACCTGCCAGACAGGCTCCAATTGTTGCAGGCACACCAAATCCCATTGACGCAAGACCTTTGGTACAAAATACACGCTGTCCCTTTTTTACGCGAAATGTCTGCATCGACACATCAATACACGTTCCCGAACTTCCGGACACATAAATATCGTCTGCAGTCATCTGCTCTGTAATCGTATCCAGTAGTGCATATGTATTAACCAACTCTTTTTGTGTTCTTGCTTCCTCTGTGACAATTGGATACTTCGCTTTCATCTCTTTTGCATAGTTGATCCATGGCGTATAATCTTTTTTCTGAATCTCATCTTTATGTTCCAGCAAAAGCTGCATGAATTCTTTTGCGTCCGCCTCGATTGCAAGCTGCGGTCTGACATTGATTTTATGTAACTCATTTTCATCAATATCTACCATCACTTTATAAGCAGCTCTCGCAAATCCATCAAAATTGTAACCGGTCTGCAATAAATTCATCCGCGCACCAATGGATAAAAAGAAATCGGAATTCTGCTGTACAAAATTTGCATACCGCTGCCCCATTCCACCAGGTCTTCCAAAAAACAGTGGATGTTCTTCTTCTATCAGATCAATTCCATTCCATGTTGTAAGAACCGGAATCTGCAAAGTCTCTACCAGTTTTTCAAATTCGTCCCGTCCTTCCGAAAGACGGATGCCATTTCCCGCCAGCAAAACAGGGCGTCGTGCCTGATTCAATTGTGCGATTGTCTCCATTACCTGTTGTTCCAGCCGTTTTCTCTTTTCATTTTTTCCCTGTTGTGAAATTTCTGCTGGTTTCCAGCCTCTTAAGGTTGTTTCCTCTATCATGAATGCCTGTACATCCAAAGGAATATCCAGCCAGACCGGCCCCTTTCTTCCATGTATGGCTTCGTACAACGCACGATCCAGATGATACCTGATATCCTGTGGTTCTGTTACAAGCGCTGCATATTTTGTCACCGGTTTTACCATGGAAATGATATCTACTTCCTGCATGCCCTGCTGACGAATTCCCTGTCCGTTCACCATATCCGCGCGTTTAACCTGTCCGGACAATACAATCATAGGAGTTGATTCGATATATGCTGCAGTCACACCTGTCAGAGCATTGGTGCCTCCCGGTCCCGTTGTCACCATAAGCAGACCCGGTTTATTTGTGACTCTTGCATATGCTTCTGCCGCAATGGAGCATGCCTGTTCATGAAGACATACCACATATTGGATTTTTTTGCTGTTTCCAAGAGAGTCATTTAAGTGCATGGCACCACCTCCTGGAAGCATGAACATATGAGGCACTCCCAGTTGTTCTAAATATTGAATTACATAATCTGATACTTTAATCAATTATCTTTTCTCCATCCAACTATTCTTGTATATTAATATTAATCTTCATCATTTTCAGATTCTTTTTCCCGATATTCTAGTTGATTTGCATACAAATTTTCACATTCATGCTTAATAACATTTAATAACTTGAGTTTTTGTTCATCTTCAAATGCAAATTGATCCACGACTTCTATTGTTAAACTTGCGAATTGATCAATCACATTCAAATATTCCTGCTTCTTATATCCACGCTCTCTTACAAAGTCTAATAAATAACTAAGTTTATGGATTATTATTTCCATTCCTTTTCCTATACCTATCAGATCATTTTTAAAAAAGATTTTTAAAAATTCTACCTGTCCGTAAAATTGTTGAAATCTACTTTCATAAGAAGCATATGAAGGCACCTTGCTCTCCTTATCAAATACGTCATCCCGTTTCGCCAATCCAAGTTTTTCGTATGTTTCAATTTCTTTATATAATGCTTCTTTTCCCTCTACAATTAATTGTACCGGTTCTTGCAAACTATTCCCCATCTTGCTCAGGCCAGCACACCACCATTCATGAGGATAATGTCGATAAAAAATATTGTCCTGATATTTTTCATAGTTTAAAACATTTAAAGATAAAAATGCCTCTCTTTTTATAATCAAACCAGATATATAATTCTGTCTTAAAAACGTTTTTTCAAATGCATCCAGTCCCTTTTTTCCTTCTTCCCTGTCAACAATAAAAAAATACTGTGAAAATGTTTTCGCTCTAATCTGGCTTAAATTTTTATTCTCAGATAATATTTTTAAATAGTGTTCCAATGCCCCAATCTCTATATCATCTTCATCTGACACTAACAACACATACTTTCCATGCGCTTTCTCAATCGTTTTATACCAATTTAAATGTGGCATTATGGTCTCATCAATTCCATAATACTTCAATCTACTATCTGGAAGCTTGCTTGCCTGCTTATACTCCTCCTGATATAATTCGGAACCATTTTTAGATACTACAAACTCCACTTCCGCATCGTATGGCATTTTTATTAAATGCTCAAGTCTCTTTAAAAGTAAATTTCCCCTATTATGTGTTGGAATCCCAATTGTCAATAATACATTAGAATTGTTGCGCCCTTCCGGAGTCAGTCTGTATTCATGCTCTGTTTCAATAATTTTTCCAAGCAGATCGGTATCCTCCTGTCTTTCTGTAAATACCAACCGTGGCAAGTATTCTGCCGTATTTCTGTGGAAATATTGTTGGAATTCTTCCTCGCAGGAAAATATTTTAAAATTGTCCCTATAAGATTCCCATTCCGGAATCTTCCAAAAAGATAATGCTCTTCTAACATCATTTACAATTGCATACACTTTGCGTCCCGTTTCCGCTACTTTTAAAAATACACCTATTTTTCGGTAATCCCAATCAAACTTTATTAAGACATCACTGAATTCATTTTTTCCAAATAAGCTTTGTATATCAAAATCTTCAAATTCACTCATAGATATTTTTCCATTAAAGTTTTGTTTTTCTTTATCAAAAAGAAAATACTCACCCTCTCTGTATGGAATAAAATCTATTAAACAATCCTCATATGCATATTTATACGAATTTTTTTCAGTATATTTTTGAAAAGAATTACGAAACTCTTCTTCGTTTCCAGCAATATAGCAATTATAAATATTTTCCAATATCCATTCTTTGCAATCTTCTTTTTCATAAGATAATATTAATAACTCCAATGCCTTATCATAATTTTTTTGTTCAAAATTCTCTATCGCTAAATCCAGTATATTATTTTCCAATTATTTTTCTTTTCCTTTCTCTCTTTCCTGTAACTTTTTCACATATGCCCCAATCGTTTCCTCTTCAATTTTTTTTATTTCACCGGCTCCTATGGCCACTCCATACATCATCGCTTTTCCCTGCTCCGAAATATAAGAAAATTCATCCTTCATGGTATCCTGCGTTTGATAAACTAATGGTCTCAACGAATATTCCATACCTTTTAAGCTATCAATTACTGTTTCTGCCATATAATCCTGTTCCATATAATGATTAATCTTTTTTATCCGTTTATATAACTTCAATACCTGATTATCATTAATATTGGATTTTTTACCCATTGATTCCAGTTTTTCGTAATACCTCAAACCTTCCTTTGCCTTTTTTTCTACTTCATTTAGTTTTTTAGGAATTCCTTCTATGAATTTTACGGCAATTTCTTTATTTTCCCCATCAAATAATTTTTTTGAATGATCAATATGCCATTTTACATTAAATTCTTTCTTACAGTATTTTTTTATTGCGCTTTTTAAAGTCATAACCTTTGATCCATGAATCAAAGCTCCCCCTTCTGTAGCATCAATCGTAGTAATATTTTTCCATTCTTTAATGCGCGTTTCAAACCAATCCAAGTATAATTTAAAATCTGAACGTGTTAAAACTTTCCCACCTCCAACAGCATCAACTTCAAAATAATCAGAATTTTTTACATCGATCTCCTCCATTTTATCTTGAAACGTTCCATCTGCATGAGTTTTATTTCCAGTCAATGCCAAATCCTGACCTATCAAAATAATAATTTCAGACCCCATATTAATTCCCAATGAATAAGCTGTATTTGCTACCGATCCGCCTGTCGGAATATTAGGTAGCGTACAATCTTTATTTTTTGCCCGGCTTAACTCATACAATATCTCATCTTCCATTTTGGAGCCGCTATAATAAAAGAACTTTTTTCCCTTATGCAGTTCCATTGGTTCTACCGATACCTGCGTCATTGTTACCATTGCAGTTTTAGATATATCTTTATGTTCAAACAGTTTCCCGGGTTTTAATCCATCCACAATCACAAACAAATCCGGAATTATCCCCGCATTTAATAACGGTTTCATTGCTGTATCTGTTGCTATGATACAAGCTTTCCCTTTTGCAAGCTTCAAATCCTGTATATTTTTATTTAAAGACGGACCTGCTGATACTATAATAACTGGAAAATCTTTCGGCAATATATTCTTTAATTCCTGTACCCCATATCCTTCACACAAATATGGAAAATTTTTAAATAAATTTGTTGCTGTAACATTTGTATAACGAACTTGTGTATTCCAACTCACTTCTATATCAAAAACATGTTTTCTCAGTTTCTTTACAAACTCTTCTACCTTTTCAGGAAAAAGTTTCTTATAATTGCCAGATAAGTATGTTTTTAAAAGCACCATATTGTCATAAGAAATAAATAAATCAAAATAGTCCTGTATTTCTATATCGTTTAATTCATCTACAATAATGCCCACAGGAATATCTTTTTTAAATAAAAATGCAAGATCAACTTCTTCCATTTCTCTTCGAAAAAGTTCAAACGAAGGTTCATATATTAAAATATTGCATGTTTTCGGTGCGCAATCTATGATTTTTTTAATGTGAACTGCATTTGATATCCCAATAATCACAATTGGTGTATAATCCTTCAATTCATTTTTTTTAATCCAGTTTGCGCCCACCTCATCTGGCGCGTATTTTCCATTCAAATAAAGAATCTTTCCATTGTCATTTACCTTTAAAATTGTATTTCCAAAATAACTGTTTTCTGCAAGCACATCAAAATTACGTTTTTTTCGTTTTACACTCGCTAATTTTTCCGCCCACATCGGAAATTTATTTTTAAGTGCCTCCATGTTTTTTTCATATATTTCTCTATTCATCTATATTTTCACCCTGTAATTTATCATTTACGTAGTTTAATATTTCAAGCCATCCATATTGTAATGTATCCAATAAAATTACATCATCCTGACGTTCAATTCCATCTATTAAATCATGTAATACCTGCACCAGAAACTCCTCATTTATAGAAATCTTAGCCTCGTAAAGTATACATGTAACTATCTCATTCATCATCGGAAGATACTGTTTTAACTCATCTATATATATTTCTCCGGATTCTATTTTTTGTATAATTGTTTCTACCTTTTCTTTATTACAGCACAGCTTTTCTAATAATTCATGCATATTCGTCCCTCATAATAATTTTTGTATATAGAAAGAAAGAGTTGGCATATGCCAACTCTTTCTTAAAGATTATCCGATTACTGTAATAAGGATAATACTCCCTGTGTGCTCTGATTTGCCTGAGCAAGCATTGACTGACCAGCCTGAGCAAGAATATTGTTCTTGCTGTAGCGAACCATTTCATCAGCCATATCAGTATCACGGATACGAGACTCAGCAGACTGTGTATTCTCTGATACATTATCCAGGTTAGAAATAGTATGCTCTAATCTGTTCTGTAATGCACCTAATGCTGATCTCTGACCAGATACGTTGTTAATAGCATTCTGAACCATATTGATTGTTGCATTTGCATGTGCATATGTATCAACTCTCGGTCCATTAAAGCTTTCTGCAGCTGTTGCATTAACATGGAAAAGAACTGCATCTCTACTTGCAGCTGCTGCTGCACTCGTTCTAACAGTTGTAGAATCAGCAACAATGTTTCCTGTTACTGTCTTAAATCCAGTTGAAGCTGTATTTTTTGTAATTGTTGCATTTTTAGAAGCAAGTGCTTTAATAGATGCTCTGACGTCAGCTGATGCGCCAAATTTCTTTTTCTGTGTAACATCATTTGTTGCATAGTATTCGCTTGTAGCGATTGTCTTTCCTGAGCTTAATCCAATTGCCTTTGCATTCATTGCTGCAATGTTAATTGTGATCTTCTGTCCGTTGTTTGCTCCAACCTGAAGATTCTTTCCTGTGAAAGTACCATCTAACAGGTTCTGCTTATTGAACTGAGTTGTCTCGGAAATACGGTCGATTTCATCTGTTAATGACTGTAACTCCTGATTGATAGCATCACGGTCGATAGACTGGTTGGTATCATTTGCACCCTGAACTGCAAGTTCGTTCATACGCTGTAAGATGCTGTGTGTCTCATTTAATGCACCTTCAGCTGTCTGGATAAGAGATACACCATCTGATGCGTTATCAGATGCCTTATCAAGACCACGAATCTGGCTTCTCATCTTCTCAGAAATCTTTAATCCTGCTGCATCATCGCCTGCGCGGTTAATCTTGTAACCTGAAGATAACTTCTCTGCTGATTTAGCCTGTGCTCCTGATGTTGTTCCTAACATTCTGTTGGCGTTCATCGCCTGCATATTATGCTGTACTACCATGCCCATAATTGTTTCCTCCTTGAATTAAGTTACAGCTTCCATGCTGTAATTGATATGATATTTGATTGTAAGATTTTCCTCTTTACGGCCGTACGCTCCGGTCAGGGGTCTGTCTTGTGGGGTAAGCAACGGGGTTTCCTTGCTTACTTGTTATATATATCGGACGAGGTGTGGAATACTTTAGTCCCAATTTTAATTTTTTATTTTTCAACCGCTTTTTATAGTGCCACCGGAACTCTTCCTTCCAGTATTGCACGGATCTCATCCAAATTCTTTCCTGTGATGGATGCAATATTTTCTGGGGTCATTCCGCTGTGGTTCATATTGATAATGATTTTTGCCTCCCCTTCCGATTCTCCCAGTTTTCTGGCATCTTCCAGATCATCCTTCATCAGTTCTCTCAACGCATCACACATATTCGCATCCCTCCTTATTTCACGATATAACTCATCATTTGCTTTGACACTTACCTGTAACACAGCCTCAACATTCTGTCGGTCACGCGGTGTATTCATTTCTTCCACGTTCCTCAGGAATTCTTCTATATCTTCTTTTTTCGCATGGTTTGACAAAATCCGCAAACTTCGATGTTCTCCCGGCTCTAATTCCTGTGTCACAATAATCTGCGCCGGAATCGGTAAATGTTCTGTCACATAATAAATGCCCGGATATCTTTCTTCTATTTTATGTCCATACCTCTGCAATGTCAAAAACATTTTCTCCGGTCGGGTTTCCCTGAAAATAGATATTGTCAGTTCATTGATTGGAACTGCATCTACACGTTCTCCATAGCCTTTGTACAGACATGCATATCCGACTGTCTTATAAAAATCATCAATAGTCAGTGCATCTTCCGGGCTCTTATACTCGATCACATTATAGGTTCTCATAATGTGACCGATTTCATTCTTAATTTGTCCGGTACTCCCTTCTTTTATGATAAGAAGGTCGATACGGATTGGTTCCTTGCTCAGATTGTATTCCGGCTTTAACTCCAGCCATTCAATGTCTTCATGGAATTCCAGCCCCGCAGCGGCACAGAATGCCGGATGCCACTGGAGCTTATCTGGTGCATTTTTCAAATTGCTTCCTCCTGTTTGTGTGAATCACGATTCCGCAACATCGCAATTTGTTTTCGTGCACGAATGCTTAGTTTTCACCTCTTTTCCTTTTCTATTTTTCCTCCGCAATCTTTTCCTACTGTTATCATAACGTAATTTTATTTCCCCTGTTTTCGATCAATCCCGCTTGCCACAATCTTATACTTCAATTCACGATCAGCACATTCTTTCCTTCAAATGCAAATCCATACTCTTTGATCTGCTCTCCTGCAATTCCTTTTTCCTTCAGTTCTTCGCTGTATTTTCTATCCTTAATCTGTGCAAGTGCCGACTGCGCGGTTTCCTCCAGACTGTTTTCTTTTCTTGTGCTCCGCACCTTAAATTCCAGAATCACTGCTGGATCTTTTCCCGGTTTTTTCGGTTCCAGCATGATATCATATCTTCCAAATCCGCTCTCCCGGTTAGATTTTACATAATAGCTGCCCTGTAAATCCACCAGCAGTCCAAGTACAAATCCATGATAAAAACGCTCCGGTTCGGCTCCGGAAGCCCTTTCTCCGGTATCAAAATAGCTGAATGTCTGCAATGCGACACGGTTCATGTATTCATTCATCGCATCCACATCCCCCAGAAACATTGCTTTTACAAAATCATTGTACTCTGACTTCACGGGTACAAACCAGTCATGGATCATTCTTTGAAACATGATCTTCACTTCCAGATTGGTAAGCGCAAGCTGATATCTTGGTGCAAAACGCTCCCCAATATCCAGATAGCTTTCATAGGACAGGACTTTTAAATAACCACTTGCAAGAAGCAGACTCCAGACGGCCTCCTCACTTCCGTTCAACTGATTATATACAATCTGTTCATCGATTTCCGTCCAGATACATTCCCCGCATAACAGCTTTTCAAATTTTTCCTTGATATCCCGGTTTCCTTCGCGGACCAATTTGCCAACCAGACTGTTTGCACTCGTATTCGCCCAATAGGTTGTGTATTGCTGTGAATCCAGATAATTCAGGATGGACCATGGATTATAGATATCCTTATGTGTTCCGAATATAAATCCGTCGTACCATCTTTTTACCTCTTTCTTTTCACCGCCCAGTCCACATTTTTCTAAAGCCTCAAACACTTCCGGTTCGGTAAATCCAAATGTCGTTGCATATTCATCCGATGTGGTGGTAACCACTTTTAAATTATTCAAATCGGAAAATATGGACTCTTTACTCACTCTGGTAATTCCTGTCATGATTCCACGTTCCAGTGCCGGATTCGTTTTAAATGTTGAATTAAACAGGCTTCTGGTAAATGATACCAACTCATCCCAATAGCCATCCACAAAGGCTTCCTGCATAGGTGTGTCATATTCGTCCAGTAGAATGATTACTTTTTTGCCATAATATCTATAGAGGAAATCTGACAACTGGTATAATGATGAAGTTGCATCCGTTTCTCTTATATTATCAGACATCATGCGATCATAATATGCCCGGTCTGCCTCTGTCATTTTTTCATAATCTTTCACATAAGAAAACTTTATATAGATATTCCTTAAAATTTCGCACATCTTCTGTTTGGTTTTCTCATAATCACGCTCTTTAATCCGTGCAAATGACAAACTAATGACTGGATACGTTCCCTGCAGTTTGCGATACTTCTCATCTTTCCAGATTTCCAAGTTTGCAAACAAATCTGACCTGTCTGCATAGCCGAGAGAAAAGAACTGTTCTGTCATACTCATTGTCAGCGTTTTTCCAAAACGTCTGGGTCTTGTGATCAATGTCACACTGTCTCCACTATCCCACCATTCTTTTAAAAAAGCGGTTTTATCTACATAAAAATATTGATTTTCAATGATTGTGGAAAAATCCTGTACTCCAATCGCTACATTTACTGCCATATGCATTCCCTCTCCCAGATATTCCTTCTATCTTTTCCTATTCCGTCTTGATACTCCCCCTGCACATCCGTCCGCTTGATACCGATTGCCGGGTCATTCCATGCCACACCGCCCTTGTTGTTCGGATGTCAGAAGTCATTAACTTTATAGCAGAACCCTGCCTCATCATACCGGTGCAATCGGCATCCTTTCTATTGATTTCCGAATAGCATCCATGACCGGTTCCCAACCGCCATCCTCTATGCAATTGATAAACTCTTTCTGCACTTCCTGATTGGGAATATGGACCGTACGGGTATCAAAATCATAAGTCAGATATCCCAGATGCACAAGAAGCGTCAGCACATCATCCGCACTTGCAAAAGTTGTCATATCATTTTGAAATTTATCCGGATTTATTGCAACAGAACTTCCTGCTATGAGTTTTGTTACAAGTTCTTTTAAATTGTACATATCCATCTGGATATATTTTTTTAGCGCCTCATAGGTCTCTGTCTTTGTCCAGTAGCTGTCAAAATCATGTCCCAGAAGTGACATCACAACGGATCTTGGATTGTAGATCTGTATGCCTTTCAAATCATAACCATCATACCACTGTTTCATTTTCTCGTATGGCATATCATACGCTGGGCAGAGTTCCTGCACTTCCTGCTCGGTAAACCCTGTAAATTCAGCAAGTTCCCGCTGATTTGTCATGGAGTATTCATCAAACATGTTAAGCGCAGAGTGTTCCCCATACTTCTTTATCGGAAGAATTCCTGTCATATATGCCAGTACACAGTATGGCTGGTTTTTTAATAAATCCCTCAGGAAGTTCAGATAAATTTTCTGTGCGTCGGTATCATTCCCTTTTACCCGGAAGATACAGTCCCATTCATCTATAATAAATACAAAAAAGCTGTGCGTCTGGGAATATATTTCTTCTATGACAGATACGAGATCTTCTTCATAATACGTGACATTGGCAAATTCACGTTTCAATTCACGCGTCACTTTCCGGGTTAGAAGTTCTAACATCTCATCAATGGTTTTTGTACGTCCCAAAAACTGCTGCATGTTCAAATGTATCACATTATATTTGTTTAAATGTTCTTCAAAACCGGCATCTTCTGCTATTTTAAATTTTTCAAACAACTCTTTGGAATCGCATCCTCTGCTATAATATGCCACAAGCATATTGGCAGCAATGGATTTGCCAAAACGACGCGGGCGGCTTACGCAGATATTTTTATGCTCACCAAAAAGCTGCGAATTTGTAAACTTAATCATTTCTGTTTTATCAACATATATTTTTGAACGAAGGGATGCATTATAAAATTCTTCATTCCCTGGATTTACATAAAGTCCCATTTCTTCTCCTTTCGAACACCATGCTGGGTTTTAAATTCGAGAATCACGGCTGAATCTTTTCCAATTCCATCTATATTATATAGTATTATACAATTTTTCCAGAAAAAACGAAACAATAAAAAAGGGGCTGTAAAAAAACTCCCCTGACAGAAAAATCGC
>UMGY01037442.1_pt1 | contig 18517 bp, 16 predicted proteins | sample 1965391 | NCBI WGS metagenome assembly UMGY01 (sample SAMEA4836084, study PRJEB28245) | human gut metagenome | biome: gut microbiome; material: fecal sample | place: Denmark | collected 2008 | reverse complement strand
CACAAAAGAGGATAACACACTTGTTATGGGATGAGGTTACAACGGATTATAAGCTACTTCTGTATATAAATCCAAAGGAATGTAAACCTGTACAGATAGATTCGGAGATTTTGGATAATGATTTGTATAGACAGTATAATCCTCGTATTAATTCCTCTTATACACTAAACGGGGTAACTTATTATAAAGCAGGTACAGGGTTCTTCTTTGAAAAACAGTTTAAACATCAAATGTTATGTGGAAGGCATACTATTACTATCAAGAAAAAGAAATCGGAGGTTGTGTACTATAAAGGAACGGGGTTTTATAAGACGAAGGTGCAAGAGGAGGATTTACCTTTAGTTATCTTAAATAAAATCCAATCGGATATAACAGAGAGAGGAACTTCTGTCATTGATTATATATTTGTAAATGATAGCATATTTCGGTTTAGTGTACATAAGTGAGAGGGAAATATATTAATTAGAGGTTTCTAACGGAGCGTATAAGATAGGGTAGGGCAATGGTTGTCCTACCCTATTTGTTATAATGGGTTTGTTTCTAATAGAAGCTTAAAAGAATTAGCCATTACTCCTGTCGAACAATCCCAAATGCAAATGGGTTACAACAATTCCATTAGAATCAATGTTATTCCCGAAACAACTTCTTAAGATATTTTATATTCCATTGCTGTAAAATTAACTATAAATTGATAAACTCGGTTTCAATTTCTTCGTTATACGACCAGAATAACAAAAATATAGAAAACATGAGAGCAGGTTATTTAAGTATTAAGAGTAATTTAATCCGTGACGGAACAAGCGTCCTTATGACATTTATATCTTGTAATAACGAGATAACAATATTATAAGTATTCATTAAAAATATAATAAAATATGGATTCAAATACCGCAAAAACCAGTACTATTACTGGGACTATAGCCAAAACCGATTTATTTGGTTTTATTGAGAAAGCCAAAACAGACTCAGATGTTGCTTTCGAATTAGGAATGATGTTTCTGCAAGGAAAAGAAGTGCCACAAAACACTAATAAAGCAATATCTTACCTTGAGCAAGCAGGAAAATTAGGACATCCTATAGCTTATAGTACACTTGGGTTTCTTTACATGTATGGAAACAGTAATTTAGAGCAAGACCCGTGGAAAGCTACAGAATTTTTTATAGATGATTGGCAGTTTTTCGATAATGAGGACTCACTATGGGAAGCTTACAATCTATTTCGTTATGGTGGAAAGTCAAATGAGCCATTATGTATTTATAGTGCATTAAGTCTTTTGTATGAATTAAGCAAAAGAAAAAGCCCTGATGCTCTATATTTAACAGGGGAAATTTACCATAAAGGTTTGTATGGTGAGGATATTGACTTAGAGGTAGCATATAGTTTCTATCAAGAAGCTGCTGACCTTGGATGTGAGGAGGCTGAGGAAGTTCTTAATTTGAAGCCTTCTGATTCTATCCGGCATTGCAAATAAATACAAAAGGAATATTGAGTGACTTTTTGGATGTATTTGCACCAATTTGTCCGAAAACTTTAATCGAATTTTATTCGCAGGTAAAAAATAAGGAGTTAAGTATTAGCTTAACTCCTTGACTTATATTATATTGCAATGTTTTTAATCTTTGCTCATTTCATTACCCCCAGACGCGTACTCTACCGGGCTGAGCTACATCCCGAATTGCGGGTGCAAATGTACGGCTTTATTTTAAAATAGCAAATATTTATAGTGCTTTTTTTATTGAATGAACTTATAATTTGCAGTTTCAAGGCTTTCGGCCAACGTGCCCTGCTCTCTTTTTACTTGTATGCCTGCTTCGCAAGGCAATGGCTTTGAGCGGGCAGGCATACTTTGAATGAAGTTATTGCAGGTTTAGGCTGTTTCTTACGGAAGTGATAGCCGGACTTTCGGGCGTTACGGATTTCCGGGTACAATAATCGAATTCCGCAGATTTTTCGCCGCTAAATGATTTCCACTTCAGTTTCAATTTAACGGTCTTGCCTTCTGTATCAGGCAGGGCATCCAACTTGAAAGCAACCAGTCCGTCCGCATACCTGCCGTAAATGTCGCCCTTGGCATTGTGGCGGAATTCTACTTCATACGGGTTTTCCGGATTCTCGCTCAGCAGCAGATTGACAAAGTGCTTTGTTTGATAGTCTCCTTGCTGAGTTCTAAAGCGAAGGGTCAGATAACCGTCTTCTGCGATGGTTACCCAATCGTTCACTATTTCCACCGGGTCGGTGCCGTATACGGTATCGTTCTCTTCACCCAAATCCGGGGCGATGGGTTTGGTAAGGATACTGTCTATCCAGTTTATATGTACAGCTTGGGTGTAGATATCGCTGGGCTCGTCCACTTCCTTGTAGTTTACTAAAGCGCGGACTTCCTTCTCGCCGTAGGGAGATTTCGTCATGTTGGTAGGCAGCAGAGTGGTCTTGTCATCCAATTGCAGAAAGACTGTCTGGTCTGCATCGGTCTTTACCGTTACCAGGGCATTGGGGAATCTCATGGCATAATTATCATCGTCGTCCAGGCACGATTGGAGGCTTAAGGAGCTGATGGTTGCAATAGCGATTAAAATTTTCTTGTTAAAGATTGACTTCATTTTCATAGTGTACTCTTTTAAATTAAACATTTGGAATAGGTCTTGCTTTTATAGAAATAGCATATTTGCGAAAACCCTGCATGCAGCATTGTTAATTAATGATAAGAGCCGGAGTAAGCTGGTGCGGAATATTATTCCCCGATACATGAAAGATATTTGTATATCAGGTGGAATATGATTACCTTTGCTGTATGAGATGCACATCTCGCGTGTGTTGAGATGTATGTCTCGAACTGCATGAGATGTGCATCTCGTGCATGTTGGGGAATAGCTGTCCGGCCGTATGGAAACTGGCTTTCTGTTTAGGGGAAGTAACCTTCGGGTGGGGTGTCAGCGGTCTGGTTGCAGTAAGAAACATTATGTTCATTGTGAAAAGAGTATGAGTATAGTCTATTTGGTTCGAAAGAAGGTTTTCCGCACGGCAGAAGGGGTGAAGCAACTCTATTATGCTGTGCAGCGTGTGTTACAGCGGCGTGGAGGTGTGACGGCAGAGTTGCTGGCGCAGCGTATGGCATCCAGAAAAGGGATGAGCGCGGGAGACGTGCAGAGTGTATTGATAGATTTGCCGAAGTTTATAGAGGAAGCGCTGATGGAGGGAGAGTCGGTGACCATTAAGGGGCTGGGTTCCTTCCATGTGGCGGTGACGAGTGACGGGTTTGAGCATCCCGATGATGTGATGCCGGGCAAGGTACGCTTATCCCGTGTCTATTTTCGTCCGGATAAGTCGCTGGTGGCGAGGCTGAACAGCGGGATGGATTTCTACCGTTATCCGCTTAGCCGATATTTCCCTCACGATATGTTGCGGCCGGAAACGCTGCGAAAGGAGCGGGCCGAGGGAAAGACGGGAATTCCGGATGAAGACCCAGTTGGGATGGAAAATGATACGGAGGACTTTTCGGGGGAGGAGTGAGCGATGAATGTGGAAGAATTCAGAGAATACTGTCTCTCCTTGCCGGGAGTGAGCGAGAAGATGCCTTTTCCTAATGTGGCCGACAGATACAGCCGCGATGTGCTTTGCTTTTATGTGGGCGACAAGTGGTTCTGCTTTGTCAATATCGAAGTGTTCGACTTCCGCTGCATCAAGTGCCGCCCGGAGGAATCAACGGAGCTGCGGGCAAGGTACGAGGGGGTGAAGCCGGGGTGGCACATGAACAAGAAGTATTGGAACAGTGTGTATTTTAATCAGGATGTACCGGACAGCATTATCCGAGAACTGGTGGCACGCTCCTATCGGCTGGTTGTGGAGAGTCTGCCGAAGGGGGAGCGGGAGATGATAAATGTGAACAGAGATGTGTCTACTGTTTAATTAGTTGAATACAAATTATGGAAAACAGACCTTTGGTACTAAAACCTCATATTGATATAGAATCTGACCAACTTGAGGAATATTTAGACATGAAGTTAAACTTTAAACTTTCTGATGATATTTGGATTGGAATTAATGATGGATATGCTGAATTTTATAATAGTTTACCAGCTTATGCGGTTTTTAATGAGGATGAGGCATTTGAATATACGCAAAACTATTTGAAACAAGAAAAACTGATATTCCCTACTGATAAACTTCGAATAATTCATCGGCTTATTTTTGACTATTTGGAGGATACAGAAAGTATATTTCTTGATGATAATACTATAAATAATAATGTAACGATGAATGACAAAATGAATTTTGCTATCGGCAATGAAGTTCGCATGCAATTAGAATTGAAAGTAGATAATATTTTGAGTAAAGACGATTTTTTGTCAGATGAGAATGTTCAAAATTTCATTGTATGGATGAGGCAAAAGTTGGACGGAGAGTTTAAGCATTGCTATATCAAGCAAGACACTAAAAAGGATTGGGAATGTTGCTCTATTTATGATGCTTATACCCAATATGATTGGGCATTTCATATAGGAGAGAAGGAAATAAGTGGGGGTGTTATAGAAGAAACGAAAGGACATGACTTTGTTCAAAACTCTCAATGTTTAAATAGATTGTCTGAATTGTTGAAAGAGAGTATAGAAAAAGGGGATAATGAACTTTGCCAGGAAGTTTGTTTATCTATCTTGGAGTGGGGAGGAGTGTTGTATAGAAATGAACGGAAAATTAAGGAACTGGGTAACTCTTTGATTCAATATTTAGAGGAGGCAAAAGAACAGCTAAACTTTGATGGTATACGAGAAAACTATCAAACGTCATCCGGACAAATTATTTATATGAATGCTGGTTTCTCGAAGATATACTCCCTTTATATAGATAACTTTATTATTTATGATAGCCGTGTAGGGGCTGCTTTGGGATTATTGGTTAAACGTTGGGATGAAGAACGTGGAGCATTGGGTATTCCGAGAATATTGGCTTTTGCCTATGGAAACAGCCGTGGAAACATAAATAGAAATCCTAATTGTAAAGGTGATAAGTCTCAATTCCTTTTATTAAGGAGTGGAAATAGATACAATAACCATATTGAGAATAATTTGAAGGCTAATTGGCTTTTGGGAAAAGTTTTAAAATGTGGTAAGTCTAAGTTTAATAGTGAAGAGAATCCTTTACGTGCATTGGAGGCTGCTTTATTTATGATTGGATATAGTATGCCTAATAATGAAGTACGGTGATAAATAATTGAATGTATGATAGGTGCTATTTTAGGAGATATTGTCGGTTCGGTATATGAATTTGATAATATAAAGACGAAAATCTTCCCCTTGTTCAGCAGGGATTCATCTTATACGGACGATTCCATTATGACTATTGCTGTGGCTGATTGGCTGCTTCATGGTGGCGATTTGATAAAGGTGATGCAACATTATGGGAATAAATATCCTTGTCCTATGGGAGGATACGGAGGCCGTTTCGGCAGTTGGCTGCGCGAAAAGAATCCCCAACCCTATAATAGCTGGGGAAATGGGGCGGCGATGCGAGTCAGTGCTGTGGGGTGGTATTTAGATACGTTGGAGAGGGCACTTGAGGTGGCAGAAGAGACCGCCGTTGTTACTCATAACCATCCCGAAGGGATAAAAGGAGCACAGGCTACTGCTGCTGCCGTCTTTCTGGCAAGGAATGAGGCCTCGAAAGAAGAAATAAGGAATTTTGTCGAAAACAGCTTCAAGTATGATTTGCATCGTACTTGCGATGACATCCGTCCTGCTTATACGTTTGATGAGAGTTGCCAAGGGACGGTGCCGGAGGCTATTGTGGCATTTTTGGACAGTACGGACTTTGAGGATTCGATAAGGCTGGCAGTTTCTTTGGGAGGTGATAGTGACACGTTGGCATGCATCACGGGAAGTATAGCCGAGGCTTTTTACAAGGACGGGATATCTGCCGATATGGTGAAGAAGGTGCGTTCTTTGCTTGATGCCGATTTGTGGAAAGTTGTAGAGGAGTTTAGGACAAGAAACTGAACTCAAACTCTTGCACATACCATTGGTTCCTTTGTAATTTCGTTGTGAGGGGAGCGGGAGCGCTATACTCCCATGCACTCCCTATAAAAGTCGAACATTTCGAAGATAGTCTCCTTGTCCGCCGTCTGGTTGAGACAGATGTCACCCACTTCTTTCAATAAGGTGAAGTTGATGACTCCGGCAGTATTCTTCTTGTCATGCTTCATCAGTTCGTACAGCTGGTCGTACTGTTTGCAGTTGAAGGCGAAGCTGCCATAATTCTCTTTGACGAACTGGATGGTCTGGCGCATCTTGTCCTTCGGGAATCCGGTCTTTATATAAGAAAGGTATAGTTCGCAGACCAGCCCCCATGCCACTGCATAGCCATGCAGCACCGGACGGCTTTCGGCAAGGGCAAGGCTTTCGAAGGCGTGTCCCACGGTGTGCCCCAGGTTCAAGGCCTTGCGGATGCCGTGTTCCAGCGGGTCCTCTTCTACGATGTGTTCCTTTACCTGCACGGAACGTCCCACCATGGACTTCAGTAGGGCGTAGTCTATCTTCTCCGTATCGAAGGCCAGCAGTTCCGCCAGATGTTCCGGGGTACTGATGAGGCCGTGTTTCAGCATTTCCGCATAGCCGGAGAAGAAGTTATGGGCATCAAGGCTGCGCAGGAACTCGGTTTCCAGCAGCACGCAGGCAGCGGGAGCAAAGACGCCGATTTCATTTTTCAGACCGTTGAAGTTGATGCCCGTCTTGCCTCCCACGGAAGCGTCGACCATGGCGAGCAGCGTAGTGGGAACATTGATGTAGGCGATGCCCCGCTTGAAGGTGGAAGCGGCAAAACCGCCAAGGTCGGTCACCATGCCGCCGCCCAGGTTGATGAGCAGGGAGTGGCGGCTGGCCCCTTTCTCACTCAGGGCTTGCCATACGGCAGCCAGCGTTTCCAGATTCTTGTGCACATCTTCTGCTCCGATAATAATCTCTTCCGCTTCTTCCAGGGCGGGGATACCGTCCAGATGCGGGCGGCAGAGGCGGTGGGTGTGCTCGTCGGTAAGGATGAAAAGCTTGTCATGGGGACACTTCGCTATGGCATGCGTCAGGCTGTTTGCCAGTCCTTCGCAAAGGATTACTTCTTGTTTACTCATCTTGTTAATTACAAATTACCAATTACTGATGTTACGGATTATGAAGGAAAGGGAGCCTTCTTCATTATATTGTGGCACAAAGATAGCTCTTTTGGCAATAAAACGTTATCTTTGTCCCGTGAAATTCTATGGGTGGCAAGGCGTTTCCGTCATCTGTCTCCTGCTATTTGTAATTTGTAATTGATTGATAGAAATGAGAGCATTACTTCCCGTTTATTGCCGTCCGCTGGGTTATTTCATCATAGCTCTGGCGTTGTTCCTCCCTTTCATATTCCTATTGTGGGGAAAAGTGACAGATGCCAACTTGCTGTTTTACAAGGAATGCTCCAAACTCCTGATGATGATGGGGGCACTGATGATAATCTTTGCCTTGACGAAGAACGAGAATAAGGAGATAGAGCAGGTGCGCAACAAGTCCACGCGCAATGCCATCTTTCTGACCGTTCTTTTTATCTTCGGCGGTATGCTCTACCGGGTGGCGCAGGGTGACCTCCTTTCGGTCGATTCTTCTTCTTTTCTCATATTTCTTATATTGAATGTGCTTTGCTTGGAATTTGGTATAAAGAAAGCGACAGTTGATAGATTATTTAAGCGGAATGGTCGATAAATAAAGCAAATCGTCATGTGGGGCATTAAACCTTTTGCCCGGAAGTCTGTCAAATGAAACAGTGAATAAAAGGCATTGTTCATTTAGAATAGACAAAGAATAGACACATGAAGAAAATTATCACGGGGATGGCGTTGCTGTTGGTAACAACGCTGTCTGCATTTTCACAGACCAAAAACATTACGGTATCGGGCCGTGTCGTGGAGGACACCAAGGAGCCTGCGATACAAGCTACCGTGCAGTTGCTTTTGTTGCCAGACAGTGTTCAGGCATCGGGTACGGCCACTACGGCACAAGGTTATTTCACTCTTCCCAAAGTCAGTGCGGGTAAATACGTGCTGAAGGTTTCCTACATCGGATTCAAGAGCCAGTACATCCCTTTACACCTTTATGCTACGACAACTGCCAAGAACGTGGGTACACTGACACTGGAAACGGATGCGGTGATGCTGGCCGAGGCTGTGGTTACGGCAGAAGCGCCGCAAGTGCAGGTGGTGGAAGATACACTGGTATATACCTCATCTGCCTATCGTACCCCCGAGGGAGCCATGCTCGAGGAGTTGGTGAAGAAGCTGCCCGGTGCGGAGATTGACGACGAAGGTAATGTGAAAATCAACGGTAAGGACTTGTCGAAGATTATGGTCGACGGCAAGGAGTTCTTCGGTGGAGACGTAAAGACCGGTTTGAAGAACCTGCCGGTAGATATGATAGAGAAGCTGAAAACCTACGATAAGAAGTCCGATTTGGCACGTATCACCGGTATTGACGACGGTGAGGAGGAGACGGTGCTCGACCTGACCGTAAAGAAAGGCATGAACCAGGGTTGGTTCGGTAATGCCGACGTGGCCGGAGGGACGGAAGACCGCTATATGGGCCGCTTTATGCTGAACCGCTTCGTGGACAAAACCCAGGTGTCGGTAGTGGGTTCTGCCAATAACGTGAACGACCAGGGCTTTTCGGGCGGTGGCGGTCCTCCGCGCTGGCGCAGGAACAACGGACTTACTGCAACGAAAATGCTGGGTGTGAACTTCGCTACCCAAACCGATAAGCTGGAACTGGGCGGTAGTGCACGCTACAACTATCAGGATGGGGATATTGCAAGTATCGGTTCTACCGAGGACTTTCTGCCGGACGGCAACTCTTACTCCAACTCGAACAGCAGGCAACGTAACAAAGCCAAGAATTTCAATGCCGATTTCCGTATGGAGTGGAAGCCGGACTCGATGACGAATATCATTTTCCGTCCCAACTTCTCGTACGGCAAAACAGACAATCTCTCCAATTCTGAGAGCGGTACGTTCAATTCTGACCCTTACAGTCTGGTGAGCGACCCCAATAACTGGCTGAATCTGGAGAAGATTCTTAATCCGGACGATGACCCGTTGAGGAGTATCCGTATAAATGCTATCAACAGCGGTTCGCTGAGCGACAACAAGAGTGTGTCTACGGATGCAACCTTGCAGTTGAACAGAAAGCTGAATGACAAAGGACGCAATGTCACGTTCCGTGGAAGATTCGGTTATACCAATAATGACAACAACCAGTATACGGAGTCGGAAACACATTACTTCCAGTTACTGAATGCTTTGGGAGGAGACTCCATCTTGGTTCGTAACCAGTACATCACTACTCCTACCAAGAACTACAATTACAGTGCACAGCTGACTTACAGCGAACCGATAGCCCGCGCCACTTTCTTGCAATTCAGCTATCAGTTCCAGTACAAGTATAGCGAGAGCGACAAGATGACGTATGATTTGCAGGGCTTTCCGGATTGGGGATTGTCAACCCAGCTTCCCACGGGATATGAAGAGCATGCGGTGGATAGTCTGGGTAAGTATGCGGAATACCGCTACTACAACCACGATGCATCCGTGTCTTTGCGCTTTATCCGCGAGAAGTATCAGTTGAGCGCAGGTATGTCGTTCCAGCCGCAGCATTCTGTATTGTCCTATAAGCGCGGCGACTATATGATTGATACCACCCGCAATGTGTTCAACTTCGCTCCGAACCTGGACTTGCGCATCCGTTTCTCCAAGGTGAGCCAGCTGCGTATGACATACCGCGGGCGTAGCAGCCAACCGAGTATGGAGAATCTGTTGCCGATTGTGGACAACTCCAATCCGCAGAATGTGCGTATCGGTAATCCGGGCTTGAAGCCTTCCTTCACGCACAACATGCGATTCTTCTATAATACGTATAATGCCGAAAAGCAGCGCGGTATTATGTCGCACGTCAACTTCTCGGCAACGCAGAATAGCATCAGCAATAGCCGTGTGTACAATTCGGAGACTGGTGGATGGACTACAACTCCGAAAAATATCAACGGTAATTGGAATGCGTTCGGCATGTTTGGCTTCAATACGGCACTGCCCAATAAGAAGTATACCATCAACTCCTTCTCCAATGCCAACTATCAGAACAATGTGGCTTATCTGACGTCCGGTAAGGGAGCAGATGCCGTGGAACGGAAGAATACAACCACCAACCTGACGCTGGGCGAACGTCTGAATGCCGCCTATCGTAATGACTGGTTTGAATTCGGCTTGAACGGAAGCATCTCCTATTCAATAGAGAAGGATAAACTGACGCCTGACAATAATCAGGAGCCCTATACCTTCTCCTACGGTGCCAATACGCAGATTTCCATGCCGTGGAACATGACGCTCTCTACCAACATTGCCAACCAGAGCCGTCGAGGATATACGGACAGCAGTATGAACCGTAACGAGCTTATCTGGAATGCACAGTTGTCGCAGACTTTCCTGAAAGGGAATGCCACCGTCAGCTTCGAGATGTACGACATTCTGAAGAAGCAGAGTAACATCAGCCGTTCGCTGACTGCAAGCGGCCGCTCGGTGTACGAATATAACGGCGTGAACAGCTATTGCATGCTTCACTTCATCTATCGTCTGAATATTTTCGGCAGCAAGGCCGCCCGCGATAAGATGCAGGGCAGACGCGGCTTCGGCGGTCCGGGCTTCGGTCCGGGGCATGGTCCTGGCGGTTTCGGAGGACGCAGGCCGTTCTAAAGCGGAGGGGATCACCCCCCTAATCAGCTTGTCATTCTGATACACTCTCAATTCTGTGGCAGGTTTCTTTTTGATTATTTTTCAGACGCGGATGACGCAGATAAGAATATTAAAAATCTGCGTCATCTGCGTCATCCGCGTCAAAGCGATAGCAAGTATAAGTTTTCAGACAAGTTGGGGGAAGAGGGACTTTTATGTTAATCTCTGTAATCTTCGGTGAAAGTTTCTGTGTTTTTCCTACATTTGTTTCACACTTAATTGTCTGTGAACATGCTTGATTGGAACTTCATTGCCAGCCAGATTGCTACGATAGCCTTCGACATTGTTTATTTCGGTGCCATCATCGGAACGATTGTCGTCATTATCCTCGACAACCGCAATCCGGTGAAAACCATGGCATGGATACTGATACTGATGTTCCTTCCCATCGTGGGGCTGGTGTTTTACTTCTTCTTCGGGCGTAGTCAGCGCCGTGTGCGCATGATAGGGAAGAAGAGTTACAGCCGCTTGTTGAAGAAACCTATGGCGGAATATCTGGCGCAGGACTCATGTGCGCTTCCCATCAATTACAGTCGTCTCATATCCTTGTTCCGTAATACCAACCAGGCTTTCCCCTTCGATGGAAACCGGGTGGAAGCCTATACCCTGGGGCTCTCCATGCTGCAATCCCTGCTGCGCGAACTGGGGAAAGCAACGAAGCATATCCACATGGAATTCTATATCTTTGAGGACGATGCCATTGGGCGCTTGGTACGTGATGTCCTGATGGAAAAGGCGCGTGCCGGGGTAGAGGTACGTGTGATTTATGATGATGTGGGTTGCTGGCATGTTCCCAACCGTTTTTTTGAAGAGATGCGCGAGGCCGGTATCGAGGTACGCAGCTTTCTGAAGGTACGTTTTCCGCTTTTCACCAGTAAGGTGAACTATCGTAATCATCGGAAAATAGTTGTCATTGACGGGCGCATCGGCTTTGTGGGGGGTATGAATCTTGCCGAACGCTATATGCGCGGATTCTCATGGGGCATCTGGCGGGACACACATCTGCTGCTGGAGGGCAAGGCTGTTCACGGATTGCAGACCGCCTTCCTACTCGATTGGTACTTTGTGGACCGTACACTGATTACGTCTACCCGCTATTTCCCGAAAATAGAAAACTGCGGTACTTCCTTGGCGCAGATTGTAACGAGTGAGCCCGTAGGCCCATGGAAAGACATTATGCAGGGACTTGTCATATCCATTTCCAGCGCAAAGAAATATTTCTATATCCAGACTCCCTACTTCCTGCCCACCGAAGCCGTACTTGTTGCTATGCAGACAGCCGCCTTGTCAGGTGTCGATGTGCGTCTGATGTTGCCCATGCGTGCTGATAACCGCTTGACGCATCTGGGTTCCTGCTCTTATCTGGCAGATGTGCTCTATTCGGGAGTCAAGGTCTATTTCTATAAGAAAGGCTTCTTGCACTCCAAACTGATGGTTTCGGATGATGAGTTGTCCACGGTAGGCTCTACGAATGTGGATTTCCGCAGTTTTGAACATAACTTTGAGGTGAATGCCTTCATCTATGACACAGAAACAGCGCTTCAGATGCGCGAAATCTTCCTTCAAGACCAGCGCGACTGCGTACAAGTATTCCTGAAGAACTGGGTGAAGCGCCCCTGGTATCGTAAGGCTGCAGAGAGTGTGGTGCGGCTGATGGCGCCGCTGTTATAATGAAGAATGATGAATGAAGAATTTCTTGAAGTGTATTCATATCGTACCATTCTTCATTCATCATTTAAATATCGTGAAGTTCACGCTCCCGTATACCCTTCTCTCCACAAAGTGCGGATGTTCCTCGAAACTGTTTTTCTTCCCGTGTTCCAAGACGAAGAGTCCGTCTTCTTTCAGCAAGTTGTTCTCGAAGATGAGATCGGGCAAGGTTTCCAGCCCGGCAAGCTCGTAGGGAGGGTCAGCAAAGATAAAGTCGAACTGCTCGCGTCCGCTTTTGAGGTATTTGAATACGTCACCGCGTATGGGTAGGCACTTGTCCGTCTTTAATTCCTGCATAATTTTGCAGATGAAGGCATAGTGGTCGCGGTCTTTTTCCACGCTGATTACTTGGTCGCAGCCTCTGGACACAAGCTCGATGCTGATGCTGCCCGTACCGGCAAATAGGTCGAGGGCACGGATGCCGTCCTCAAAGTCCATGTAGTTGGAGAGCACATTGAACAGATTCTCTTTGGCAAAGTCTGTGGTGGGGCGTGCCTTGAAGGAGTGGGGCACGTCGAAACGTCTTCTTTTGTATATTCCGCTGATTACTCGCATAGGGTTATGGCTTGCAGGTCAAGATTAGTGGCGGGATTCATGATGAATACCTGCCGGATGAATTTTCGCAGTTCGGGCAGTAGCAGTTCTTTGTCGTTTAGGTCACCGGTCAGGTGCAGCTCATCGCGTTCCTGCTCGAAGCCGAGTTGTTTCCATATATATAATAGGTAGTAGACACGGTCGGGTGTGCTTCTGCATTCAAAGGAATTGGCAAGAAGGAGGCGTCCGCGCTCGTAGCCGTATACGTCTACGGCATCTTTTCGCAAGTGTGCATACATCTTCCGGTTGTTGCCCAAGCGGCTCTTTGAGGAGAAGAACTCAATGAAGGGGCTGGCTTGGGAATAGAACTTGACATCGGGATACTGTTCGCGAAGGAAGGAGCAGACACTCTTATCCATGCCGAACAGTACGACAGTGCTGTTCTTATGCAGTATGTTGTATTGTACGGTTTCGTTTTCCCGTTTAGGATGGTTGTGATAGAAAATGATTTCCGTTTGTTCGTCCTCGAAGAACTCCAGGGGAATGAACGTGAAGCGTTTGTCTGCCATGAGCACATTGACACGGCGGAAGGGGCGTTCCAGCCATGCCAGTTCGCGGAAGGTCTGTTTCAGATTGGCAGTGAGGGAGAAGGACTCGTCCACTGCACGGTCGTAGTAAGAGAACTCGCCGTCGCCCAAAGGGTTGAACACAGAAAAAGAAAATCCATCCGTACTGAGACGGATGGATAATGTATACTGTTCCGATTTATTAAAATCAGTCGTTTCTATCATACGTTTGTCGGGGTGAGATTATTCCCAGTTACCGGCGTTGTTGTTAGCTGTTTCCAAGCTACCAATCATCAGACCGCAGTACTTGCCAAGTTTGGTTTGTACGTCCTTGATGTTGGCAATTTCTTGTGCATCCAGACCGTTCAAATAAACTTCGTACGGAGTCTTCACTTCGAGCAGACAGAAAGGAGCACCGGATTTAGCTGTATCGTTCTTGATGGCCATTTCGAACTGTGCACCGTTTCCGAAGGGAACATATCTCATAGAATCGGGGTTGAAGCCTTTCGGGAAGATAGTATCCAATACGGCTACCCACATAGTGTCACGCTTGAAGTTTTCCAATCCCCATTTCTTGACGTCAGCATAGTTACCTGTCTTCTTTGCCTTATTGATGATGTTGATGGCTTTCTTTTCAGTCAGACCGTCTTCCAGCTGCTTATCGTTCAGTTCTCCTTGCTTGAAGATGAACGGAAGTTTCTGGTTTTTAACAAAGTCAATCAGAGAGTCGAAGCTTGCAGTATATTGCTGGTCATGTAAAGTACGATATTCCAATTGTGCTTTACGGATGTCAATCAGACGTGCAATGACGGCTGCGTCTCTGTGCTTCTTTGCTTTTTCAAAGTTGATAGGACCCATAATGCTGGTGTAACAAATATAAATTAGCACCAAAGCACATAAGCCTAAAATGACATTAAATACTGTTTTCATGATAAATATGTTTTTTAGTTGTTATATTCGCACCGCAAAAATAAAAGAAATTAATTTAAAAACGATAGTTCCCTTTACTTTTTTCTGTTACAAAAATGATAAATAACTATTTAGAAAGGCAAATTAAGGAAAATTTTCCTTACCAACCAACTCCTGAGCAAGAAATTGCTGTAAAATCTTTATCGGAGTTCCTTCTGTCACCCCGTAGCGAGGTGGTTTTTATGCTTCGTGGTTATGCGGGGACGGGTAAAACATCGTTGGTCGGTGCCTTGGTGCGGACGTTGGATAAGTTGCAACAAAAGTCGGTATTGCTGGCACCGACCGGACGGGCGGCAAAAGTTTTCTCGGCGTATGCGGGGCATCCGGCGTTTACAATTCATAAAAAAATTTATAGACAGCAATCTTTCTCCAATGAGCTGAGCAATTTTTCTGTGAACGATAATTTGACAACTCACACTTTATATATAGTGGATGAAGCCTCGATGATTTCCAATGAGGGACTGTCCGGTTCCATGTTCGGCACAGGCAGGTTGCTGGACGACCTGGTGCAGTTTGTCTATTCCGGCCAGGGATGCCGCCTGCTGCTGATGGGCGATACGGCACAGCTGCCGCCGGTGGGGGAGGAGCAGAGCCCTGCCCTCTTTGCCGATGCCTTGAAAGGCTATGGGCTGGAAGTGGTGGAGGTGGACTTGACGCAGGTGGTGCGCCAGGAGCAGCAGTCGGGCATTTTGTGGAATGCCACCCGTCTGAGGCAGTTGATAGCGGAAGACGATTGCTACAGCCTGCCGAAGATAAAGGTTTCGGGGTTTGCCGACATTAAAGTTCTGCCCGGAAATGAGCTGATAGAAACGCTGAGCTCTTGCTACGACCATGACGGGCTGGATGAAACTATCGTGGTGTGCCGCTCCAACAAGAGGGCGAACATCTACAACAAAGGCATCCGTGCGCAGATTCTCTGGCGTGAGGATGAATTAAACACCGGTGATTTGTTGATGGTGGCGAAAAATAACTACTTCTGGACGGAAAAGGAGATGGATTTCATTGCCAACGGTGAGACTGCCGTGGTGCGCCGCGTGCGCCGTACGCGAGAGCTGTATGGCTTCCGCTTTGCAGACGTGACGCTGGTCTTTCCCGACTATAACGACTTTGAACTGGAAGTGAACATGCTGCTCGATACGCTGCATACCGACTCGCCTGCGCTGCCCAAGGCAGAAAACGACCGGCTTTTCTACTCCGTCCTCGAAGATTATGCCGACATCACCGTGAAGCGCGAGCGGATGAAGAAGATGAAGGCAGACCCGTACTACAACGCCTTGCAAGTGAAGTATGCCTATGCCGTGACTTGCCACAAGGCGCAGGGCGGGCAATGGAAGAATGTCTTTCTGGACCAGGGGTATATGACGGATGAATACCTGACACCCGATTATTTCCGTTGGCTCTACACCGCCTTTACCCGTGCCACGGGAACGCTCTACTTGGTGAACTATCCGGAAGAACAAATAGTTTGAAAAAGAGAGGGGTACCGATGCAGTATTCCGGCATTTTTTGTATTTTTGTAGATAGAACAACTATAACTGAACAAGTATGAAGAAGCTATACTCTCTCTTTGCCTTGATAGCATTGCTGTTTACCGCTTCCGGTTGCGAGGACGATTACCGAAGCATGGTACTTTTCGAAGGTGTGGAGCCTATCTACCAGATTGGGACATGTGACAATCTGGTGTCCAATCTTTCTTATTATCTTTCTGAAACAAACGAAGATACAGTGCTGGGCATTGACGGCGGCAACGGTTCCTATAATGTGATTAACGAGCACGAGTCGGTGGCTTCCGTGACTTTTACCGATGATGTCAACGGGTATCAGCGTATCAAGATTCATCCGCTGGCAGAGGGGGAGACGATTGTGAAGGTGATGGATGGTTCCGGTGAGGAAACACAACTGCGCATCACGGTGAAAGGTCGTAGGCAATATACGTTGACGAAAATGGGCTTCGAGTATGGTATCAGTAGTGGTGCACCGACGGAACTGCTGGGTGATGTTTCTAAGGCACTTGCCGAACGTCCTTGGGTGAAGGATGGCGGGTATTATGTGCTGGTGCCCGAAGATTTCTCCAATAGTATGTGGAAAGGTGTATTGGAAATCTATCCGACGGGAAAAGAGGAGGAACCGCTAATGGGGATATACGAGACAGTTCCAGTGGAAGATGAGAACGGAGATACATATGCATTGTGGCAGTTTACTTATAATGGAGAGAAGAGGCTCTTTACGCGGATGGTCTCGGGAAATGGTAAATGTGTACTTGCGGAAAATGTAACTCCTTTCTGTCCTTCCGGTTTGTTGCCCGAAGGTGCACTGGTGGTTTATCGCGAAATGTTTATACTTCGGATGGAATAAGGTTTTAGTGGAAATCTTGTCAAGAGCAGATTTACGAAAGATTAACAGACGGGAGGCTTAGGCTTCCCGTTTTTGTTTCTGTTGCGCATCATCTGTCTGTTCTGTATGCATCATTCGTTTGCTTCGAATGCATTGTCTGTTTGTTCTGGACTAATCATCCGTTCCCTCCACTTCACTGTCCCAAACCTTAGGGTTTTTCACGGAAACCCCAGGGCTTTGGAGGGTAAATGCCAGCCATTTCACTTGCTAAGGTGTGGCATTTAGGATGGTAAGGTGTGGAGTTTGGGGAGCCGGCATGTGGCATTTCAAATGGAATACCGTGGAGGATAAAAAGAAAAGGAGAAGCAATGCTCCTCCTTTCCCGGTAGTTTAATTTTGAAATATCTAAAAAATGACATTACAAATATACAACATCACAGAGGCGATGTCAAGTGTTTCGCCAATTATTTTCAATTATAATCCTGCCAATTCCAAAACTTTGTCAATGGCAGCGTTCAGTCCGTCAGCATTCTTACCGCCGGCAGTTGCAAAGTGGGGCTGGCCACCGCCACCGCCTTGGATAAGTTTGGCAGCTTCTTTCACCAGGTTACCGGCTTTCAGTCCGCCTGCCACGAGGTTGTCGCTCAGCATGACGGTCAGCATCGGCTTGCCTTCGGCTTCAGTTCCTGCCACGAAGAACAGGTTTTCCGTAATCTGGCCACGCAACTGGAAGGCGATGTTCTTCACTGTTTCTGCCGGCAGGGGAGCACAGAACTTGATGACTTTAACGCCATTGACTTCCTGCACGTTCTTCAGCAGTCTTTCTTTCAGCTGTGCTTCTTTCTCTTTCATGAAGTCCTCTACCTGCTTCTTCAGTCCGGCGTTTTCGTCAATATACTTACGGATGGTTCCGGCAAGGTCGGGTGCGTTGTTGAAGAGCGCCTTCAAGTCGTGCAGCGTGTCCTCGATGGTGTTCATCAGTTCCTCCACGCGTGCACCCGTGTAGGCTTCGATACGGCGCACACCGGCAGCCACGGAGCTTTCGGAGATGATCTTCACCATACCGATGTTTCCGGTTGCAGCCACGTGCGTACCACCACAGAATTCTACGGAAGAACCGAACTGGATAACGCGTACATGGTCGCCGTACTTCTCGCCGAACAGAGCGATGGCGCCCAGTTCTTTGGCTTCTTCGATAGGAATGTTGCGGTATTCCTTCAAAGGTATGTTGGCGCGAATCTTTGCATTAACGATGTGTTCCACCTTGCGGATTTCCTCGTCCGTCACCTTCTGGAAGTGTGAGAAGTCGAAACGCAGGGAGTCCGGTGTAACCAAAGAGCCCTTCTGCTCTACATGCTCGCCCAACACTTCGCGCAGCGCAGCATCCAGCAAGTGGGTAGCAGAGTGGTTGGCGGCACAAGTGGCACGCTTGTCGGTATCCACGCATGCCATCATCGGAGCTTCCATGTGTTCGGGCAGCTTCTTGGTGATGTGGATAGGCAGGTTGTTCTCCTTCTTGGTGTCTACCACTTCGATGGTCTCAAACTCGTTCACCAATACACCGGTGTCACCTACCTGACCGCCGCTTTCGGCATAGAACGGAGTCTTGTC
>UMGY01000998.1_pt1 | contig 18800 bp, 10 predicted proteins | sample 1965391 | NCBI WGS metagenome assembly UMGY01 (sample SAMEA4836084, study PRJEB28245) | human gut metagenome | biome: gut microbiome; material: fecal sample | place: Denmark | collected 2008 | reverse complement strand
GAGCCGCATCTCCCAACGTATAAGCGGGATCGATATCGTGCACGGTCAGGTTATAACCGTATAGCTCGTGAAAAGAGATACTGACTTGTATGAGAATTTTGATACCCGATGTGAACAGTTGTCCGGTCGACTGCTCGAACCACGGTTGCAATAATCGGAATGTCGTCGCCCAAATGGTGGCTCTGGCTTTGGCTACGGTTTTCCCGGATTGTTCTTCTTTCTCGATCAGTTCCAAATAACAGTGACCGGAAGGGTGTATTCTCGCCTCGCTGATTTCGGCGCGTACCCAATACCGTTCCGGCAAAGACTCTTGTAGGGTATTGCGTACGCAAGCATTTAGTTCGAGTAGTGAAAATTCTTTTCTCCCGGAGGTCATAACCGTTGTATTTTTTGAGTCCAATAATTTGATTGACAGCGGGCTGCCAGTATATATATCCCTTTTTTCAATGTGTACAAGGGTGTTTCGGAATTTTCCGAAACATTATACTCTTGTATAATAACGCCTTCCAAAGTGTATATGTGGAGGGCAATCGAGGTCTCGCCGAACGGTAGCCTTTTTGTTTTTATGACGGGGATTCCTTCTCTGTAAATGATTTGTAGAGGAATATCTTCTTTTAGGGAGGGTTCGATTCCGGTTCCTTGACGATAGGCTGCATAGAAATCGGGTATGCCGTATCCCATGACGGAATCGGGCGTTAAAGATTGCGAACTGTTATTTTTGATGAGTCCGACGATTTCCTGTGCAGAAAGGTCGGGAAGAGCTTGTCGCAGACAGGCTGTAAGTCCTGCTATTATCGGCGCGGAAAACGAGGTCCCGTCTTTCCATGCCGTGTTTCCTTCGGAAGTTATTGTTGCGGCGGTAACCCCGATTCCCATGATATCGGGCTTAATGCGGCCGTCGGTCGTAAATCCCCTGCCGGAGAAATATGCAGGTTTCAGGTTGGGTGAAACTGCTCCTACCGTGAGAACGCCATCGACATCGCCCGGAAAAGTTATCTTTTCCCAGTTGTTACCTCCTTCGTTCCCTGCACTTACCACGATGAGCAATCCTTTTTGTACTCCCATAGCGGCTGCTTGGGAAATAAATGCCGATTTGCCGTCAAGTTGATCCCATGTGTGGTTGAACCGGGAATCGTCGAATTCGGAGTAGCCGAGAGAAGAGGTTATCACATCGGCTCCTATGCTGTCGGCATATTCGAGAGCCGCCACCCAATAATCTTCTTCTGCCGGATATTCCGTATCGGTATCTTCCGAACGCAAGAGCCAGTATGCGGCATCGGGGGCTGTACCGATAAAGACGGAACTGTCTTTAACCAACATGGTCGATAGGACGGACGAACCGTGTGTATCTCCGTGCATGAAATCCATTTTCTTGTCTATGAAGTCATGGTTCCCGACAATTTTATTTTGGTCGAACTTGGGATTGCGGTCTGCGTTGAAGAATCCTCCATCGATGACGGCGATTGTCATTCCTTTTCCGGTGAATCCTGCTCGATGTAATTCGTCCCCATTGTGTACCTCTATTTGCAGGGCGGCATCTCCGTAGGGATTCTCGGATTCCGATTCGATTTGTTTCTGCCTTTTTTTGAGGTTAGAGACCGGTTGTACGGCTACTCCTAAACTTTCGTGCTTTTTGACGAACGACAGAGAGGCGATTGCAGATAAGTCGGTTGTATCGGTCAATGCTATGGTGGCGGTGTTCAGCCACTTCGATGTGGCCAATATACGGGCTCCGAGTTCCGAAAGTTTTTTTAATCGGACGGGGTCTATGGGTAAATCGGTAGAGTCTATGGGAATATTCTGTTTTTCCCGATGGGCGATAGCCTGTTCCGATAAGAATTTCTCGGGTTCATCGACCGAGTGAACCGATTCGGGCTTGTCGTTGAACCATATCCGATATTGTTGCTCTTGTGCTATATTATTGGCTGTGAAAGCGATGAAAAAGGATAATAGCAGTATCGGGCGTATCATAGAGCATACTTTTTTAATAACCGTTGATCGGCAATGATTCCACCGCCGATAATACAGTCGTTCCGGTAAATGACTGCCGATTGCCCCGGAGTTACCGCCGAAGCGTCGGATTGAAAACAGACTATCCATTCGTTAGGTGTTTCTCCTTTGCGAAGGGTCGACGGTATAGCCGTACTGCGGTAACGAATTTGAACGTCGACCGGTTCCGATGTATTCAGAATGCCGGGTATGGTTTCGATAACATCGGTAATAACCATATTCCGGGTGAGCAGTTCCGACCGTTCTCCCAACCGTATCGTGTTTTTTATCGGATTTATGCGGGTGACGAACATGGGCTTCCCCAAAGCTATCTCCAATCCTTTGCGCTGTCCTATGGTATAGAATGGGAATCCTTTGTGCTGTCCGAGCTTCCGTCCGGCGGCATCGATAAAATATCCTCCTGCCACTTCCCGGTCTAAGTCGGGAAGTTGTTCACGTAAAAAGTCCCGATAGTCTCCCGGTATGAAACAAACTTCCATACTCTCTTTTTTTTCGACTTTTTCGTGGAATCCTTTTTTCTCGACGTATTGTTTTATTTCCTCTTTGGTGATGTCGCCTAACGGGAAAATGGTTCTGGCAAGTTCCTGCTGTCCGAGTCTCCACAAAAAGTAAGATTGATCTTTTTTAGGATCGGCGCCCCTGTTTAGTATGAAGCGATTATTTTTCCGTGAAATCCGAGCATAATGTCCGGTGGCGACCCATTGGCAATTCAACCGGTCTGCTTCCTGCAAGAGGTAATGCCATTTGAATTGTTTATTGCAAAGAACACATGGGTTGGGAGTATTCCCTTTTAAATATTCGTCGGTAAAACTTTTTATGACCGTTCTCTTGAAATCGTCTCTCACATCTAGAATGTGGTGTTCTATTCCTATCTTCTCTGCCAGTTCTTTGGCCTCTATGGCAAATTGAGGAATCGTTTGTCCTTCGTTCGGGAAATGTCGGGGTAAATCCCACATGCGCATGGTGAGACCGATTACTTCATACCCTTGTTCTTGTAATATCATGCATGCGGCAGAGCTGTCTATACCACCGCTCATGCCTATCAATACTCGTTTGTCAGAATCCATAGTGTTTCATGTTGCTGCAAAAATGCGGAAAGGTGAAAACCGAATAAAATGTATTCGCTCATTTTTTTTATGTCGAGTTGTATCCCGTTTCGCATCTATTGCAAAAATAGCGAACTTTTACGAAGCCAGATACAATCTGTTCATAAAAACGTATATGTTGAGAATGTTAAAAAACGGGGAGTTTTTGGACGTCTCATGGGAAAAAGAGTATCTTTGAAAAAATATTGGGAATATAAGCGTTTAGAATATTACCTCTATTCGGAATCAGCAAAATTCTTTTTATGGTGGGGTAATAGACAACTAAGCGCCTACGCTTGTTATATGGACAAGCGTGGGCTGGTTGTTTATCCACCAAAGGTTTTGCTGAACCTCGAATAGGATAAACTATCAGGCTCACGCTTTTTTATTTTAAAGTTTCGTGAGTCTATTTCGTTTAGACGAGATTACGAAAGAGGGGATTTTCCTGTTTATTTTCTGCGAAAAGACCATGAATTGAACTTGTGGGCTACTTATTGGGTCATAGCTCTTTTTTTCTGAGAATTGTTTGGTTAAAAAAATCGCAGAAAAGAGAAGAGAAAGCTGTTGATTTTACGGCTTTCTCTTCGTTATTTTTCCAAAAGTACTACGGCATAAGCAGAAATTCCTTCCTCTCTTCCTGTAAAGCCTAATTTTTCGGTAGTAGTGGCTTTAATGGATATATCTTCAAGATCGATGCCCATACATTCTGAAAGTGTTTTTTGCATGAGAGGAATATGTGGGTTGAGTTTAGGGCGTTCGGCGCAGACCGTTATGTCGGCATTTCCTATCGAAAATCCTTTTTCTCGAATGAGCTCCACGGTCTTTTTTAGTAAAATCTTGCTGTCTATGTTTTTATATTCGTTGGCCGTATCGGGGAAGTGAAATCCTATGTCGCGCATGTTCGCCGCTCCGAGCAGGGCATCGCATAAAGCATGAATAAGAACATCTGCATCGGAGTGTCCCAAGAGTCCGAGGGTGTGCTCGATACGTATTCCTCCTAACCATAATTCCCGTCCTTCGACCAATTTGTGGACATCGAATCCGAAACCTATACGTGTTTTCATCGTCTTCCCAGAAGGTCTTTAAGCCCGTCCATGTCGAACGAGAGAGTGAAACGAAGTGTTTGATCCAAAGGACTTGTTTGTGCTGTTGCCACCATATATGCCGCATCTATTTTCAATACGTTCAAGGAAAATCCGGCTCCGAAAGAAAAATATTTGCGGTTTCCTTTGTATTTGTTTTCATTGAAGTATCCGGCTCTCAGGAAGAATTGTTGATTGTAAGAATATTCGGCTCCTATCGAGAAGTTTATTTCTCGAAGCTCCTCTTTGAATCCTCCCGGAGCATCGGTAAACGATTTGAATATACCGGATATGGGTGAGGTATTTTGCCATTTCTCTTTGGCTTCTTCATACTCTTCTTCTGTTTCGTAATTGGAAACTTGAGGGGTAGAAGGAACTAATAACTTGTTGAGATCGAGGTTCAACGATAGTGTGTTATATTCGGCTAATGGAAAAAGAAACGATGTGCCTATTTTCAAATTAGTAGGTAGGAATGCGTTTTCATTACCTCCGTCATAAGATACTTTGGTTCCGATGTTGGAGATATTGAAACCCAAAGACCATTGGCATTCGTTACGACCTATGATGGGGTAAGTCGTGTAGTATCCCGATATATCGGCGGCGAATGCCGATGCACCCGATGCATCGGAAACACTCGATTCGTCATAATGAAACCCTAAGTCGGAATAAATGTAACGGAATACGACACCCATAGAAAATTTATCGGACAATTTGCGGGAATATCCTACATCGAAAGCCATTTCATAAGGGGTTATGCTATTTTGTGCGTTTCCTTCTTGATCGGTGAGTACGATTTCTCCCAATGAAAAATAGCGTAAAGAGGCACTTAATGCCTGTAAATCGCTGCTTCCCAATTTCCAATACCCCGCTAAATAGGCCAAATAGATGTCGTTTACCAGTTTGCGTAACCACGGTGTGTACGATAGAGATACACCTGCTTGGCTGTAAGCGAAAGCATATTTGGAAGGGTTCCAGAATTGAGAGTTTGCATCGGGGTCGGTGGCGACACCTAAGTCACCCATCGATGCTCCACGAGAATCGGGGGTTATGCTTAGCGAAGTGACTCCTGTATTGATGGGGTTGAATTCATTCTTGGTCGAATTACCGTTGGCTGCAAGGGCATATACCGGCAAGAATAACGATACAAGAATAATTGTTATAATATAAAAAGACAGTCTTTTCATCTTTGCTGACGTTACGAATTACATGTATATAATAAACAGAGAATCGTGGGGATTATTGCGTGATAACCACGATTTTTTTAGCGGGTGTAACGATTGTCCCGGCAGATGTTTCGAAATAACCCTTGCAATAGTATTGACCGGCGGATACTCTTTTTCCGTTGTTGTCTTGGAGATTCCAGGTCAAGGGGAATAGGTTATTCTCGGTCGTTTCATACGACCAGATTTCTTCGCCTAAGGTGTTAGTAACAGAGATTCGGGTATGTTTCGATTCTGTGACGTCGTTCCCGTTTTGGTCCTGACACGAGATTGTCGCTCTTTCGGTCGCCGGTTCTTCTTCAAGGGAGATGGTATATGTTTCGCTGTTCTCTTTGACTTCGAAGGCTATGGTTACTTCCGATGAATTTCCTAAGGTATCGAATACTTTGAATGTAAGTGTATGCAATCCATTACTCAGTCGGGGAAGGGGATATATGAATTCTCCTTCGGGAATCTCGCTTTCTGCGATAGGCTTGTAATAGCGAGCGACGTTTTCTTCGATACATGCGCCATCGAGTGATAAGGTCATTTGTTTGCCTAAGCTGTTTCCGCTCCATATACCGGAAGGGTCCGAGAATTTACAAACGAACGTGGCCGGATTGTTTACTAATATTCCTTCGGTGAAGGAATCGTCGTTAATTCCGGCGAACTCGATGTCGGGGCCTTGTATATCTTCTGTTATCGGTTCGACAGCCGTGCTGACGATTAATTTATCGGTATATCCGTTGGCTTCTCTGCCCGATTCGTCATAGGCGTACAAATTTAGCAGCCCGGATTCTCCGGAATGTGAATTGTCAATCGGGAGTGCGACGGTGATTCGGAATATCCCGTTTTGTATCGTGCCTTTACCGGTAGTCAATAAATCGGGGCGATGCGTATAAGTCCATGTTTTTTTGTCTTGATGAGCCAATGTGGTGAACTGTTTTTCTTTGTCATATAGGTTATAGTATATATAACCATTGAAATCGGAAAGTAGCTCATTTTGGTGAGATCTTATTTCACCCTCCACCGTATAATTTTTGCCCGGAATCATTTCGATATTTTTTTCGCCGCTATTTCCGTTTATGCGGGTAACTTGTATGGAATGTTCGGGGTAAGCAAGTTTTAAAGCCGGGTCTCCGATAAGAACGTAGTTGAGTTTGTTCTTGTCGATTTCGGTGTTGAAATCTCGTTTAGCCAGTTTTAAAACATCTCCGATTCGTAAAGGAGAACCATTGGAATCCCGTTCTAAGAGTCGCTTCATTAATCGTTGATTGATTTTATCGTTTCCATCGGTATAAACCACACGGGTAGTCGTTATTAAGGCTATGGCTCCGGCAGAGGGGTTGAGGAATACGTTCTCTCCGGCTGAAACGTCTTCTGCGTCGAATTGGCAGTAGTCGCATGTGATGGTGATAAATAGGGGTAACCGCGTATTGGTAAGATGGTCCATTTCATATCGGGAAAATAATCCTTCTCCGGTAAACCCTACTTCGGGGTCATTGTGTCCTATATAATTGAAGACGAGTATACCTTCATTGAATTGTTTCATCAGCTCCCGATTGGCTTCGGGGTATTTTTTTGTTTGGGGATCCATGTAATAGGAGTCGATGTATATTTTATTCACTCTGAATCCCAATCTCGGTTGAGAAGTATTTTTGAGTAAAAGGGTGTCACTTCCTCTATCGGCTTGTTCGGCGTGTATCGCTTCGTCTCCATCGTCGGCAGCTATGCAGATATTGTTTTTCCATGAGGAGAAGTCTTTGTCGTGTACATACCGATAAAGTTTATCTACTACCAATCGTGCGTTTTTAATCGAGGAAATGGGAAAACGACCGATTCCTAAACATACTTTATCGACCTTTATTTCTTCGCCCGAATTGTCTTCCAAGAAACCGAAATAATCTTCTATAACGAATGATTCTCGTTCGTCGATACTTGTTTTCGATTGGTAGGTAAGTAACATGTTGCATTCGGGTGAATGTAACTTTTCCATAGATTTGCGGTTGTTGTAAGAACCGTCTCCGAAAAGAAGCAGATAACGCGGACGAACGTTTTCATTACCTTCGGCTCTGTCGTAAAACATTTTCATTAATCTTCGATAGGCCGAGGCATCGGGTGTTCCCGATGAAAATTCGTTGAAAATTTTTTCTTGTTCAATAACTGCGACGGTTAGTCCTTCTTCTCTGTGCAGCTGAGCTACGCGTTCGGCTTCTGTCTGTAATGCTGCCGGGGTGATGATCGTTAGTTCGGGGATATTCAATGCGTGTAAGTTTTGGTTTTCGATTTGCCGCACGAAAGACGGAGACGGAAAATTTTGTTCCGGGTCGAACGCAATGAACTCTCTGAGCTGAGCATCTTCTGGTGTAAATGAGGTTGTGTTGTTATCGAATGAGGTTGTAATGTTTTTCGGTCTATGAGGTGTAGTGACGTCCCAAACCAATGTTGTGGCTGTACTGTTTTCTATTCGGTAATAATTGTCGGTTTGCCGGTTGATAAAACGAAAGCAGACTTGCCCGTTGTATAATTGTAACTTACGTTTATAATTGAGTCTGATGTAATCGAGATATGCCGATAGGGTTGTTCCTGTACTGGCGTAGCGAAGGCTTATCGTTGATTCTTCCTCGGCTCGGTTCACTGTTTTAAGTGGGGAAGCTACTCGAAGAAATTCATGGCTATCGTAATATTTTGTGATTTTGTTCGAGGTATTGGTCGGTAATTCGGTCCCATTGTAAGAAATGTGTATATACCCTTCGCTTCCACTGATTTTTGCTCCGAAAGATACTCTTATTTTTATCGGAGAGGGTTGTGCTCCCGATAGGTGAAACGTGAAGTCTTGATTCGAATTCGATAGAAAATCTTCACCGAAGAAATTTTGTCCCGTTTTGCCTACCGATATTAATTCTTTTTCGCGTAGGGCATAGTCGTCGAATACGGTAATCGGGGTATCGATTTCGGTCGGTAAGGAAGATGATATGGTAGGAAAGTCGGTAGATTCGATGTTTCTATCTGTCAGGAAATAGCAGGCATATGTAGAATAGGGGTGAAGCCGATGTACAAATTCTTGACTGGCAGAATCGAAAGACCATTTGGTAGTGCCTTGCGAATAAAAATATAGTTTGTTGTTATGTCGCCAAAGTGGAATTTGCGGTAGGTCGTCTATGTAGTTATCGCTGTTTGCAAATAGTTCATCGATGACGGTTCCTCCATATCCGAACAGTTTTATTTTTGAAGGGTCTGTAAAACCCCAAGCCCTCAAAGAGTCTTCTGTTATTTGGTAAATTCCTGCATCGGTTGTCGATATCTTTACCCAATTGCCTTCCGCTAATATGGAGTTTTCCGCATAGTCTTGTCGATCTCTTCCGTATGTAGGTTGGAGTAAAATATAAAAACAAGCTATAATGGATAATATTCTTTGTTTTTGTGTTCGCTTAATCGTATGAGGCATTGGTATAAACTAATGGCTATTTAACAAAAAAATCAAGAACTTTTGTTTCTTCCAAATACCCTTCGAGATGGTCTCCTATTTTTACGGGTCCTACTCCTGCCGGTGTCCCGGTAAAGATGAGGTCTCCTATTTTCAAGGTATAGAATTGGCTGATATAAGCGATGAGTTCATCGATGTGGAAAATCATATCTTGACTATTGCCTTGTTGTACTTTTACTCCGTTTATAAACAAAGAGAAATTTATATTGTCGGCTTTGGGTGTTTGTTCGGGTAATGGAATGAATTTTCCGATGGGAGCCGAGTTGTCGAATCCTTTTGCAATGTCCCACGGATTTCCGTTCGCTCTTGCTTCGGCTTGCTTGTCTCTGGCCGTGAAGTCGATACCTACCGTTACAGAGTCGTAGTATCGATGTGCAAATTTACTGGCTATGTTTTTCCCTAATCGGGAAATGTGGAAAACCAATTCGGTTTCGTATTCGATACGGTCGGAGAATTGAGGTAAAAAAAATGGCTTCCCGTCTTTTAGTAAAGCCGTTTCGGGTTTAAAAAAAATGATGGGATTTTGAGGAGTTTCTTTTTGGTTCATCTCTGCATTGTGTCCTCTATAATTCCAACCGACGGCAATTATTTTCATGAGATTTACTTGATATTATTTAACCGATTGAACATAACGGCTAAATGAGCATAAATAGATGTGTTTTGAATAACTATATGTTTGGGAACTCGAATCCGGTAAGGGGTAAAGTTCCAAATCGCTTTGATACCTCCGGCTATCATCTCTTCTGTTGCACTTTGAGCTTTGTCTATCGGGACGGTCAATATTCCTATTTGTACACCCAACTCTTTTTGCTTTTGAGCGAATTGAGACAGGGGATATACCGGAATATGATTAATGAAAGTTCCTGCCAACTCGGGTTTGACATCGAACCCGGCAACGACTTCGAGACCGTATTGCGACAATCCCGAATCTTGCATGAGCGCGGCCCCCAAACTTCCAACTCCGAAAATGAATGCTTTGTGCATAGACGTGAATCCGAGAAATTCTTCCAGTACAGCGACTAACGAATTTATTTCATAACCGACACGTGTTTTCCCCGAAATATTGATAAAAGAGAGGTCTTTGGCTATTTTCGACGAATCTACGCCTATTTCCTTTGCTATTTGTGTGGAAGAAACATATTCTTCTCCTTTTGTTTGTAGCAATTTTATATAAGCCAAATACCACGGAAGCCTGCGAAGCGAAGGCTCCGGTAATTTAATTGTAGATTTCGATTCCGAATTATACATCTTTTTGACTGTTTGATATACAAAGATATAACAAAATACTGAATTTTGGTTCAAATATTTTTTACTCGATCCCTTAAAAGGGATCGGCGATGTATATCCTTGTCGAAGAAACAGTCTATTCTCTGCCGGTCACACAGAGTTTTTTCGAACGAGTGGTTTCGTGTTCGTTGTCGGTCGATATAATCGCTTTGTACAAGTAGATACCACCGGGAACCCGAGTTCCGCTACCGTCGGTCAAATCCCATGTAATCGGGTAGGACTTGTACATGTCGGAGAGACCTTTTCCCGTATAACGCCATACTTCTACTCCCATCAGATTATATACCGATATGGTTACGTTTATCACGGCATCCGGTCTGTTGTGTCTCAAATAGAAATTTGTCGAAGTGCTGGCCGGGTTACGATCGGCATACAAGTCATAAATAACAGGTTTTAATCCGGCCTTTACCGTAAAGCCTATTTCGGTTTCCGACGAATTGTTTTCGGTGTCCCACACTTTTAATCGTAAAGAGTGTTCCCCTTCGCTCAGTCCGCTCAAAGGGTATGCGATAAATCCTCTTCCGAATTCGCCCAATGCAGGTTGGAAGTAAGAAGATACGTCGGTATATACGGTTTTATCGTCTAAGGTAATAGTCATCTGATGCCCGATACCGGCATCGGATATGTTTATTCCCGATTCATCATACACCTCGGCCATAAACAGAGGCGATTCGTTGACCGTATCGCCGTATTTGAACTCTTCGGAGTTGAGGTAGGCATAATATATCTGCGGACCTTCAAAATCTTCGTTCGAGTCGTCGTTAAATCCTCCTACGATAAAGTTGGATTCATTGCCGTTTCCCTCCTGCCCCTCATCGTTATAGCAATATAGATTTATCAATCCCTTGTCATCGGCAAAGTTGATTTCTCTCGGGACTTTGAATGAAATTTCAAAAATGCCGTTGACGATAGAGTCTTTTCCCACATAAAGGCGGTTGCTCCTTTCTTTAAATTCTATGGCTTTGCCTTCCTCTCCATAACCGTGGGTTACTACGGTTACTTCGGAATCATAGACCGTCGGACAGATGATACCGTTATAATCGGTCGCTTTTTCTCCGCCGGGGGTATATATCTCTCCCTTTATAGAAACGGAGTCTCTCGCTTGTATGGTCGGTGTGGTTTGAGTGATGTCATGCCCGTTTATTTCGGTTACCTTAATTTGGTAATCGGGGTATAATAATTTTAGAGCCGGATCTCCCAATAGTGTGTAGTTCAGTTTGTTGCTATCTGTTTGTGCAATGTTGCATTTCGCTTCGCGCAATATGTCGCCGAGTCGTGGATACTCGTGATTTTCATTTTTCTTGAATATTTGTTGCGCTACACCACTGTTGAGATAGTGATTGTCGCTGATATAAACGACTCGGGTCGTGGTGATGAGGGCTATACCTCCTCCGTTCGGATTCAGGCAAAGGATTTCTCCACCCGATGTTTCTTCGTGATCGTAACGTCCGAAGTCACAAGTCGCTGTGATAAACAGTGGCAACCTTTTTAAATACATGGATTGAATGTCGCCTATATTCAACAAATCTTCATGTGTCCATGCCACGGTACTGCCGTGACCTATATAATCTACTACGAGAACGCCGTCATCTAAAATTTGTAATAATTTTTTCTTGGCCGAAGGGTATGTTCGTCCCGTGGAGCCTATTTCTGCCGTGTAAGCATCCGTGTAGACTTTGTTGATGAAACAGTGGGCATCGCTATTCTCCATAATGCTGCAAATCTCCTCGGCCTGTTCCATGTGAATGGCATAATTTTCATCGTCGGCGACGACAAGAACCTGATTTTTCCAAGAGCCCTTATCGTTATTCTCTATATAATTGTATAATTTGGATACCACATCTTTGGCTTCTTGTTCGCTTTTTATGGGCAAACGGCCTATATTGACACGGAGTTTATCCGACGCTATTCTATTCCCGGAATCGTCGTCGAGGAATCCGAAGTAATCGTCTGTCGTATAGGATTGACGTTCGTCTGTTCCGCTGCCGTGCTGGTATGTGAGGAGTGTGGGGTATTTCACATATTTACCGGTTTCTCCTATTTTTCGGTTATCGTATAATCCTTTTCCAAAAAGCAATAGGTATAAAGGCTCTCCATCGAGGCCGCCTTTTCGATCGAAAAACATTTTCATCAGTCGTCGATAGGCTGTCGCATCGGGTGTTCCCGAGGAGAATTCGTTGAATACGGTTTCATGGTCGATGACAGCTACCTCCATACTGTCGTTCTCATTATGCAATCGGGCGATGCTTTGGGCGTAGGAGATATATTCTTTGGGCGTGAGGATAACCATGTCGGGGGTTGTCAAACCGTGTAAATTTTGGTTAGGTACTTTTTCAATAAACTCTACCGAGGCAACGGTAGCTTGTTCGTCGAATGCAATGTATTCTTCATTTCCTTTCGTCGGCACGAAACGTGCATTACCGTTGTTGACGTTGGGTTTGACAGAAACTGGATTCAGAGGATCCGATATATCCCAGATATGAGTCGTCGTCGAGTAACCTTGCAGGTTATAGCAACTGTTCGCAGGGAGCTGACCCAGCCGGAATTGGATACTTCCGTTGTATAATTGCAATTTCCTTTTGTAGTTGAATCGAAAATAATTGAGACGGGCCATAGAGAGAGAACCTCCGTTTTGTCGGAAAAGGAGCGTAAAAGCCAGTTCCTCGCTGTCGAGGTCGATTTCTTTGAGCGTCGAGGTCATTCTTACGAAGTCATAAGAACTGCTCGATCCTGCTCCTATATTGTCGGTGTTGCTCGATGGAAGAGTTTGTCCATTGCGGGTAAAGACAAGTGTGGCAGTTCCACCTAATATTTTCGCTCCGAAAGAAGTTCTTAATTTTACAGGAGAGGAATTGTCTACACCGGGAAGTTCGAATGTAAAACTCTTAGATGTCGTATAACGGAAATCGTCGCCTAAAAATAATCGTCCTGTCGAACCGGGAGAATATAATTCCTGTTCGTACACGGCGTGTTCGTCGAATGAAGTTATGTCCTGTAATCCGGTCGTTTGTCCCCCTTCCCGTTCGGCGATGGTCGCCGATTGATTTTTACTGTCGGTCAGGAAATAATATCCTGCGGTAGAATATGTGTTTTGTTCATGGTCGTATTCTTTGGTTTTTTCGTTATACGACCATGAAGTGGGGCCTTGTGCGTAGAACAATATTTTACTGTCGGTGCGTATGACGGGTAACTGATTCAGGTCGTCTATATCGTTCTCAGAAAATGTTTCGGGTAGCATGGCGCCTCCGTATCCGAAAACGGTCACGGCCGAGGGATCGGAAAATCCCCATCTACGGAGTTCCCGATAGGTGATTTGGTGAATACCGGATTCGTAAACAGCCACTTTCACCCAATATCCGTCGGCGAGTTGCGATTGGGTCGCATAACGGCTGGGGTTGAGTGCAAACGATGTCTCTATGGTAAAAAAGAGCGTACTTATGCACAGCCATATACGCAATAAGGACAAACGGTTTGCAAAGAATATATCGTGATGTCTCGTAATATCTTTCATCGTATTTTATATAACGGGAAATCGTTCGGTTTATTGCTGAATAAAAAGCGATGCGGGTTGTTTCATATCGCTATCTTTATTATTTTTGAGGACAAATATAGCGAAAGGTGAGAGCAGAGACAAACGGAAATCGCATTTCCGATTTGGCTATGCCGAAACGCATCCTATATTCTACAAATATAGCGAAAGGCGGGAGCAGAGACAAATGAAAACGGTTTTTGAATTTAACTATGCGAGATTGCCTTTTATATCCTAAATTGATAGAAGAGATAAAATTACCGAAATGAAAAAAAATAATGATTGGAAAGACAGATTAAATGTAGTTTATTCTACGAATCCCGATTTCAAATTCGATAATGGCGAGGAAGATGAACCCGAAACTTTGGAACCGGGGAAACAACAGTTGCGCATATCGTTGGATAAACGCAACAGAAACGGAAAATCGGTTACGCTCGTGATCGGATTTGTCGGTACGGCCGAGGATTTGAAGGCTTTGGCGAAAAAGTTGAAAACCAAGTGCGGGGTAGGAGGGTCTGATAAAGAAGGCGATATATTGATTCAGGGAGATTTCCGTCAAAAAGTATTGGAAATTTTATTGTCGGAAGGGTATCGAGCTCGCATTATCTGATTTTATGTTACATATATACAAAGCATCGGCCGGTTCGGGCAAGACTTATACCCTGACATTGGAGTATATTAAATTGCTGTTGGGATATAGGGACGAACAGGGGCGTTACCAGTTATATCGGAAGAGCGATGCACAGCATCGACGTATTTTAGCGGTTACATTTACCAATAAGGCGACCGAAGAGATGAAGCATCGTATCGTTTTCCAGCTCGATATATTGGCGCACGATACGGAGAAGTCGCCTTATGTCGATGGCTTGATGCAACTGTTCGGTTGTACGGTTGAACAGATTCGGGGTATAGCTTCGGAGACGCTGCATGTTTTGTTACACGATTTTTCTTATTTCAATATCAGCACGATCGACCGTTTCTTTCAACAAGTGCTTCGGAATTTTACCCGCGAAATTGGATTGCAGGGCAGTTTTGAGATAGAGATGGATAACGATTTCGTTACGGCTTCTGCCATAGACCGCATGTATTCCGAATTGTCCGACATCGACCAAAAAGGTCTTCTCAACTGGCTGATACATTATGCCGAGGAGCGTATAGAGTCGGGGAACTGGTGGTGCTTGGGAAATCGGTCCGAACGGAAAGACGATTTGAGAGAACTGGCCGGGGAGCTATCGAAAGAAACTTATAAATTGTTTCGTAACGAGATACTTTCGCAAATTAAGGATAAGTCGGTTCTTGACGATTATCTGAAAGAGATGCGCCGTATCCGTGTCGAGTTCGAGTCCCTTTTACGGAAATTGGGGGAGGCAGCTATGGCTGTACTCGAACGTTATGGATTGTCGCCCGATGATTTTAAGGGGAAGGGGCGTTCTTGGATTCAGTATCTTAAAAAAATTGTCGATGGAAAAGTGGAGCCTCCGACACAGACTTTTCGGGCAAATGTGGGCAATCGAGATGGTTGGTTTTTGAAAAAAGAAATACCGGCTTGTATAGATAGTCTCTATGAGGAACTTAATCCGATGTTGCAGGAAATGGTAGATTGTTTCGGAGAACCCTACGTGCGTTACAACACAGCGGTACAAAGTTCGAAATATATTTATGCTCTGGGGATATTGGTCGATATAGACCGCCGTATCGAGGAGTATGAAAAGGAACATAATGTACTTCTCCTGTCCGATACGGCTGGTATACTCAATGCGGTTATCAACGAGAACGATGCCCCGTTCATTTATGAAAAAATAGGGACGAGGGTCAACCATTTTATGATCGACGAGTTTCAAGACACCTCCAAACTGCAATGGCAAAACTTTGCACCTCTCATAGGAGAGAGTTTGAGCCATGACCACACCGATTTGATCGTGGGTGATGTGAAACAGAGCATTTATCGGTGGCGTAACTCCGATTGGTCTTTGTTGAATGAAGGCGTTCAGTCGTTGTTCAGACCGTCGCAGTATAGCGAAAGGTCTATGAATATGAACTATCGTAGTTGTGCCTGCATAGTAGAGTTTAATAATAGAATCTTTGGCGAGGCTGCTCGTTTGTTACAGCAGAAGTTAGAGCGAGAGATCGAGGAGTCCGCTTTGGTCGAAGGGAGCTTCGATGTCAAGATAGAAAAGGCTTATGCCGATATCGGGCAGAGAGTTGCCGATTCGAATCTTTTGCGCAGCGGTCATGTTTCTGTAACGATGTGGGAATCGGATAAAAAGGAGGATTTTTATAACGAGTCCTTAGCTCGTATTCCCGATTTGTTGAGGGATTTACAGGATAGGGGGTACACCCCCGGTGACATAACGTTTTTGACGAGAACTGCCAGAGAAGGGACCATGCTTGTCGATTTGTTGTTGCGTCTGAATTCCGAGAATACCGATGGGCGTTATCGCTACGATGTTATATCGAGTGAGTCGTTGTTGATAAGAAACTCTCCTATAATCAATTTGTTGATAGGAATTTTGAGATATATTCAAGATCCTTCGATCGAATTGAACCGACTGTTGGCTGTCTATGAATATAATAGCCGAAAATTCAAGGCATCTGATGATGCGGTTATTTTGTCTTATTTCGAAGATAGAGAGAACATCGGGAGGCATCTCGATAATGATTTTTTCTCCTTTGTCGAGAGTATTCGCAAAGAGCCTTTGTTCGAGATGTGCGAGCGGATTGTTTCTTATTTTTCAGATGAGGGGGCTGACGAAGGTGAACGGGTGTATATACAGGCTTTTCAAGATTATGTTTTGGATTATTGTCGGGCACATACGGCCGACTTGGGTTCGTTCTTGTCGTGGTGGGACGATAATGAGGATAAGTTGTCGGTGACGACTCCGCAGGAGCAAGATGCCATGCGGGTAATGACTATACATAAATCCAAAGGCCTTGAATTTAAAGTCGTAATCATTCCTTTTTGTAATTGGAGTTTGGATCATCAGTCCAATCAAACCAATTTTGTCTGGTGCCGTACTCATGAAGAGCCTTTTTCTCGTATTCCAGTGCTACCGTTACGATATGGTAGCGGTTTGGCCCAGACTTATTACGCAACCGAGTATTTCGATGAAAAGATGTATGCTTGTATCGATAATCTGAATATCGCTTATGTTGCTTTTACCCGGGCGGAAGAAGAATTGCATATTTTTGCTCCGGCTGTTAAAAATAAAAGCGACAAAGGGCGTTTCGGCAGTATCTCGGCAATGCTGGGTGAAGTGTTGTTCCCGGAGGGGAACGACGGCGGAGACCTTCATTATGAGGCCGGAATCGATTGGCGAGCCGAGAAAAAAAAGAAAAACGTTTCTGTCGTACCGTCTTTTCCTGCCGGTATATATCGCTCTATCGAACCGGGAAATCGGTTGCACTTGCGATTACAAGGGAAGGGTGTTTTCGGTGAGGGGAAGGATCGTACATACGGTACGCTCATGCATCGCATTTTGAGCCAGATCGAAACCCTCGATCGCATCGACGATACGATTGCTGCGTTCGTCCGTTCGGGAGAGTTTTCCGAGTTGGAGTCGAAATCGATTCGTGAGGATATAAATCGTTGGCTTGCCGACGAACGGGTGAGTTCGTGGTTCTCGCCGGGGGTGAACGTGTGGACGGAAAGGGAAATTTTACAGCCCGATGGTTCGTTTTATCGTCCCGACCGGGTTGTCGAAACGGACAATGAGGTTATTGTTGTCGATTATAAATTCGGGAATGTGGAACGTGCCTCATACAAAAGACAAGTAAATACTTATACTTCCTTGATTGAAAAGATGGGATATGACCGAGTGTCGGGATTTATTTGGTATGTGTCTCTTGGGAAATTAGAACGGGTTTAAAATATTTAATTTATTTTGGATAAACGGAATAAATAATAGAAATTTGTTCCGTTTTTATTGTATTATTCTAATCGCTCGATAAGATGAGATTCATTACAGGATTGTTGGTGACCGGGTTGCTGTCTTCTTCGGTATTTAAAGTAGGTGCAGTCGTTCCTAAATCAGTGGTTAACGATACGATTGTCGATTTAAGACCGCTCGTTTACGAACAACCGTTTCAGAGGAAAGCCGATAAAATTACCGATGCGAAGTGGTTCCAAATGACCTACGTGGGAGTTCCGTTGGTTATTGCCGGTTTGTCGGTGAAACATGGCAGCGAGCATTTTCGTCAACTTAGAGAAGATTTTGTTCCGAATTTTCATTACGGATATGACGATTATCTGCAATATGCTCCGGCCGTAGTTATGTTAGGGTTGAAAGGATTCGGTGTGGAAAGTCGCAGTTCGTGGGGACGTATGTTGGTTTCCGATGCTTTTTCCGTGGCCATAATGGCTTCGGTTGTCAATACCATTAAATATACAGCTCATGTGCGTCGACCCGATAAAAGTAATTATAAATCCTTTCCCTCGGGGCATACGGCTACTGCGTTTATGGCGGCCATGATGATGCATAAGGAGTATGGCGATCGTAGTCCGTGGTATAGTATTTCGGCTTTTACAGTCGCAACGGCTACGGGAATTAGTCGGATATTGAATAATCGACATTGGTTGTCCGATGTGTTGGCGGGAGCCGGTATAGGTATTCTTTCGACAGAATTAGGTTATTATTTGGCCGATTTGATTTTTAAGGATAAAGGTCTTAATTTCGAATCCCCCCGGTATTATCCTTTGTTGGAAAATCCCTCGTTTGTAGGGCTTTATATGGGTTTTATATCCGGGTTGGGAAGTATAGATATAGGTAACGGACTCCGAATAAACACGAATATAGGTAGCCGTATGGGTGTCGAAGGAGCTTATTTTTTCAATAAATACATAGGTTGCGGCGGATTGGCGACGGTGTCCAATATCCCCGTATCGCTGAATAATCGTCCCGATGTCACGTTAGAGGCGATAGATGAGAGTCGGGTTATGGCAGGAGCTTATTTTTCATATCCTTTTACAAGACGTTGGAACTTGGGGTGTAAGGCGTTGGCTGGATATAGTTATATACTGGACCGTTCGATCGGTCGTGACGAGATAAAATTGGGAAATAACGGATTTGCTTGGAGTGCAGGCGTGTCGGTTGGTTATGTGTTGAAGCGCAATTTCGGGGCAAG
>UMGY01004458.1_pt1 | contig 19161 bp, 10 predicted proteins | sample 1965391 | NCBI WGS metagenome assembly UMGY01 (sample SAMEA4836084, study PRJEB28245) | human gut metagenome | biome: gut microbiome; material: fecal sample | place: Denmark | collected 2008 | reverse complement strand
CTCGAAGAGCGAGTGGTCGCCGATTATCTTCACTCCTTCGGGAAGCTGAATTTGGGAATAAGCGGCGGTTATCGTTACGACTCCTTCAACTATTACGGATTGCGATACACCGGTTTGACGGGAATATCTTCGCCTAACCAAGAGATAAACCGGTTCTTCTTGAAAAGCCATATAGCCTCGACTGCCGGAGAGTCGGACCTACTTTATAAAGTTTCATTGGCATATTACCGGTACGGGTATCACCGGGGATATTTACAAGGTGAAAAAGGGGCTGCCGAGAATTTAGTAAATGTAGACTTTACATTATCTGCTCCGATCGACAGACGTAGCTCTATTTCTTTGGACGGTTCTTTCGATTATGTGGGTTACAGCCGGTTACAGTCGGCAGCGAATTACGGTATGATTTCATTGAATCCCCGGTATGACTGGCGGAATGAACACGTGGCTTTTGCGGTCGGTGTCAAGGCCGATGTTTCTTTCAGCAACGGAACTATTTTGCGATTCTCTCCCGATGTGCGATTCGATTGGACGATAGTTCCCGATGTACAGTTTTATACGGCTTTTACGGGCGGGAAGAAACTGAATACGTGGCGAAGTGTTTCGGCCTATACGCTCTACTTCAATCCGTCAGCACAGGTAGATAATACGTATGTGCCGTTGGATGCCTCATTGGGAATACGCATTAACGCATTGCCCGGATTTTCCGTAGGGCTTTCGGGCGGTTATGAAATTTGTAAAAAGGCGTTGTTCCTTTTACCCGAAGATTTGGACGGAGAGTTTACAGGTGTGTCGCGTTTTTGGGGTATCGATGCCAATGCTTTGAAAGCAGAGCTCGATGTATCTTATCGTTACGGTACGAAATTGGAGGCTTCGGCGAAGGTCGGGTATCACCGATGGAAGACCGCCGATGGGGGTGAGACGATTTCGTATAACCGTCCGCAATGGGAAGGAGGAGCGAATATCCGTTATATGCCTGTTCGCCCGTTCGTGCTCGAAGCCGGATATGAGTTTGCTGCGGGTCGGGAGTATTCAAATCTCGGAAAGCTCTCCGATATACATCTCGTTCACTTGAAAGCCTCGTATGCTTTCACTTCTTGGTTTTCGCTTTACGGACTTACCGACAATGTGCTGAACCGGAAATACGATATTCTTTACGGTATGCCGGCACAAGGCATCAATTTCATGTTCGGGGTCGATTTGAAATTTTGAGGGTAAGAGGTTGGTTCTCGACATTTTCAACCTTTCATCACTATGTGTGCCACCTTCCCTATATGACTAACGCCACCCTCCGTAATACTACGGGACACGGCAGGGGAGAAGATTGGATAGTTTCGACTTGCTGCACAAAAATGCCAAACTATAAAATAAAAAGTACCACCCTCCTCCCCTGTGTTTTGTTATGCAAAATATAGGGGAGGTGTCCATAGGACGGAGGGGTTAGCTTTACAAAAAAAATTCTATACGCTGTCTTTTTTAGCCCCCTCCTCAAAAACTACCGTTTCTTCGGTGTTTCTCCTATACCGCTAATGCAACTCCCTGTAATACTACGGGGCATGGCAAGGGAGAAGGAGGATTTAACCTCTCCCACCGTGTCGGGAGTACTCATGGGACGAGTGGGTAGTTTAAAAACAGGATTTATCTCGTCAGCTTTTTCGGAGGGAATAGTATAGGAGAAAGGCGTTGGGGAAGAAATGCGACAAAAACTCTACATGGTAGGATCGATTCGAAATGTGTGCGATATACATTATTTAATAAAAAAGTAGAAAAAAGCTCTGTATTACAATCTGTTTTTCTAATTTTGCGCAAAATTTGAACGAACATTGCGCATATGGCAAAAAATTTGGTAATCGTAGAGTCTCCGGCAAAGGCTAAAACCATTGAAAAGTTTTTGGGAAAGGATTTCGAAGTCCTTTCGAGCTACGGGCATATCCGTGATCTCAAAAAAAAGGATTTCAGTGTGGATATCGAGCATAACTATAAACCTATTTATGAAATCCCCGCCGACAAAAAAAAGTTGGTGGAAACGCTGAAACAGGAGGCAGACAAAGCGGATATGGTTTGGCTGGCTTCCGATGAGGACCGTGAGGGAGAGGCTATCGCATGGCACTTGTTCGAAGTGTTGAAATTGAAACCGGAGAAAACGAAACGGATTGTATTCCATGAGATTACCAAAGATGCCATACTCCATGCCATTGAGAATCCCCGGGATATAGATTTGAATCGGGTAGATGCCCAGCAGGCTCGCAGGGTACTCGACCGTATCGTGGGATTCGAACTTTCGCCTGTTCTGTGGAAAAAGGTGAAGCCTGCTTTGTCGGCCGGTCGTGTACAATCGGTCGCAGTGCGCTTGATTGTAGAACGGGAGCGAGAAATCTCGGCGTTCAAGCCCGAAGCAGCCTATCGGGTGATCGGGGAATTTTTGTTACCCGGAGGGGAATTGTTGAAGGCCGAATTGAGCCAACGATTGAAAACCGAAGACGAGGCGAAGGCTTTGCTCGAAGCCTGCAAGACCGCACGGTTCTCTATCGGGGACGTGACGGTGAAACCTGCAAAGAAATCGCCTGCGGCTCCGTTCACCACTTCCACATTGCAACAGGAAGCCGCCCGGAAATTGGGCTTCTCTGTGGCTCAAACCATGATGGTAGCTCAACGGCTTTATGAGGCGGGACATATCACCTATATGCGTACCGACTCGGTGAATTTGTCATCGCTGGCTATAAATACGACCAAAGACGAGATTGTGAAAACTTTGGGCGAGAGATATCTGCACATTCGAAATTACCATACGCATACCAAAGGAGCACAGGAAGCGCACGAGGCAATACGTCCCACGTACATCAGCCATCACGAAATCAATGCTTCCTCTCAGGAAAAACGATTGTATGAATTGATTTGGAAACGTACGATCGCTTCGCAAATGAGCGATGCCGAGCTGGAAAAGACGACTGCGACCATCGCCGTTTCGGGAAGGAAAGAACACTTTGTCGCCGTGGGCGAGGTCTTGAAATTCGACGGTTTCCTGAAAGTGTATATGGAGTCTACCGATGACGAAGGCGATGCAGAAGGAAATGACAAGATGTTACCTGCATTGGCGAAAGGCGATGTGCTGGCATTGTCGTCGGTCACGGCAACGGAACGTTTCTCGCAAGCTCCCGCCCGCTATACCGAGGCCAGTCTGGTTCGTAAATTGGAAGAGCTGGGGATCGGTCGGCCTTCTACCTATGCACCAACCATTTCGACCATACAGCAACGCGAATATGTCGAGAAGGGCGATCGGAAAGGAACGGAGCGGAAATATCGTATGTTGACGCTGCACGATGGGAAAATCGAATCGGGAGAGAAAATCGAGCTCACAGGAGCCGATAAAGGCAAACTGCTTCCCACCGATATAGGAGTTGTCGTCAACGATTTCTTGACGGAGTATTTCCCCGATATTCTCAATTACAACTTTACAGCGAATGTCGAGCAGCAATTCGACGATATTGCCGAGGGAAAAACCGTGTGGAACGACGAGATAGATCATTTTTACAAACTCTTTCACCCGGTAGTAGAGAGCGCTCTCGCTTTGCGGTTGGAGCATAAAGTGGGCGAACGGGTATTGGGTACGGACCCGAAAAGCGGTCGTCCCGTATCGGTGAAGATAGGCCGTTTCGGTCCGTTGGTACAAATCGGTACTCCCGAAGATACGGAGAAGCCGTTGTTTGCCTCGTTGCTCAAAGGACAATCGATGAGCACGATTACACTGGAAGAGGCTTTGAAACTGTTCGATTTGCCCCGAACCTTAGGCGATTTCGAAGGCAAAACCGTTGTCGTGGGTATCGGCCGTTTCGGTCCGTATATTCGTCACGACGGCAAATATGTATCGTTGCCCAAAGAGTTCACCCCGCAGGGTGTTTCGTTAGAGGATGCGATAATGTTGATTCAGCAAAAGCGCGAGCAGGAAAGTCAACGCCTTATCAAGAAGTTCGATGAAGATGATGAACTCGAACTGCTTAACGGTCGTTTCGGCCCGTATATTGCTTATAAAAAGAAGAATTATAAATTACCCAAAGGTTCCGAACCGGCATCGCTCACGTTCGCCGATTGCATGAAGATTGTCGAGGATGCCGACAAGGCTCCTGCCAAAAAGAAACCGGCCCGGAAAAAGACGACGAAATAGTGCATTCGGGATAGAAAGAGATAAGAAGCTAACCTCGTATATGTGAGGCTGTTTTTTGTGGAGTTATCCATACCCGATTGTTTTGAGAAACTATGGATTTTTCAGATGTCGAGAATCTCCCGGCCACATAAAAGCAATCTTTTTACCTCTTCATTGGATTGACCTTCGACATAGAAACGAATGATGTTTTCGGTCTCGGAACTGCGAATAAGGAGCCATTGGCAAGGGCCTAATAAAAATTTGATGCCATTGACAATGCCTCGACTACTGAGAAAATGTTGTATGCCGACAATGTTTAACTCGCCAATCGTTTGCGGCGGGTTTTGTGATAAATGAGGGAGCAGTTCGTTTTTATCAGGTTGGTCATATTTTAAGTCTATACGATCATAATAGATGAGTCCCAGTGTTTTTTGCTTCTCTTGGAAATACTCTGATAATTTTTTATAGGGTGAGGAGGATAACATTTCCAACAGGAGTAGTGATGAGAATATTCCATCTCTTTCAGGAATGTGCATACCATATCCGAAACCGCCGCTCTCTTCTCCGCCGAAAGCGATTTCATGTTGTACCATAATATCACAAATGTATTTGAATCCTACTTGAACTTCATATACGGGAGTTGAATCATTCTCAAATAGAAGCCTCATTTTATCGGATACCGATGAGGTCTTGACAATACCGCCCGGGATCCTTTTGGTGTGCTTCAAGTAATCGACAAGCAACAGTATAGTATGTTGTGCCGATAACCAGGCTCCCGAGTCGAGGCAAACTCCTACACGGTCGGCGTCGCCGTCGGTGGCTACGCCAAAAGAGTAATGACCAGCTTTTAATTCTTGAGAGAGAGGCTCCAAATTTTTTTCGATAGGCTCGGGAGAACGGCCGTAAAAATTGGTGGTCGGTTCAGCAAAAAGAGTGGTAGCTGCGATTCCGTGTTTTTTTAGAATTTGTTCGGTGAGTCGTTGTCCAGCTCCACCCATACTGTCAATAAGCAGGTGCAAATCAGCCTCTTTGATTTGGTTAAAGTCGATAAGCCTTTCGATGTGATTTATATAGGTTTCAGTGAAGTCATGCAGGGTGATGAGGTCGGTTGATTGGTGTACCTCCGATTGGAATAGAAGGGCTTCGACTTTCTTAGTCTCTTCGGTTGAAAAAGGTCCTCCGTAGCTCGATTTAAATTTAATGCCATTGTATTCTTTGGGATTGTGCGAGGCAGTAATCATCACACCTGCGTCACAACCGAGCTGCAACACGGTATAGGACAAGACCGGAGTTGGGATAATGCGATCGGAGAGATAAACCTTGATTTTATTTTTAGTGAGCACTTGGGCAAAAACCTGGGCAAATGTATCGGAATTTTTTCGGCTGTCGTAACCGATAGCTACAACGGCATTCCCTTTATTTTCGAGTAAGTAGTCGCTGAATGCCTGGGCAATCGTAGCGACTGAGTTTTCGTTTATTTGTGAACCTTCCAAGGCTCTCCAGCCGTCGGTTCCAAAAAATATTTTCATGACAGGTGAGATTGTTCAATGGTTTGTTTAATGGCATCTACATACCATTGGGTGATTATTTGCGGTCGGGTAATCGAGGTTCCTACGATAACAGCCCAAGCACCCTCTTCGATGGCTTGTGCCGCATATTCGGGCTTGTTGAACCTCCCCTCGGCCATGATGGGGAATCCGTGAGGAAGTAATCGTATACACTCTTGCAATACACTGAAAGAGGGCTGATTGTGGTTGACCGACTGGGTATCCGAAGTGTAGCCGTTCAATGTGGTCGAAACGCAGTCAGCTCCTGCTTCATAACAGGCGACGGCCTCTTGGGGTGTGGATATATCGGCCATGACAAGGATTTCGGGGTACATCTTTTTTATTTTATTTATGTAATCAGGTCCAGTGTATGTTTTCTCTCGTATTCTGTAAGTTCCGTCTACGGCAATGAATGTAGCATTTATTTTAAGTAGAGTCTCTACTTCTTCGAAAGAGCCGGTTATTCGTACGAACCCATCTTCAAAAGTCGATTTGGTTAAGCAAATGACAGGGAGAGATGTGTTTTGCATGATATAGCGGCTTTTTTCGACACCACAACTTCTGATACCGACGGCTCCACCCAGTTCGGCACATCGTGCAAAATCGCCTACCCCTTTGGGAGTATTGAACGGGGAGCCCTCTTCGGCTTGACAAGAGACGATGAGACCATTCTTGATGTTTTCTAACACGTTCATATTAATAAGCTCTTTTATGATGTTTGTAATATATGAATAGCAATAGGAGGAGCGAGGCGAGGGCTGATAAAACCCAGAACATGCGAATGAATGAGAAGTCGATGACCTCTATGCCGTCAATGATTTGTTTTTTACTTTCGATAAAAAATCCGCTGACAATATCTTGAATACCGGCTGCTATGTAACTGGCAATCCCGATTACTCCTACTGCGGCACCTGTGGCGCTTTTGGGCGCCAGGTCTATGGCCATAAGTCCACCTAGATAGCAAATGAGTATACCGATAGATATGCCGAAAAGTATCATGGCTGTAATGTCTATGATTTTACTCCCATCGGAATCGGGGATAAATAAGAATAAACAGAGGGCGATGAGATTGATGGCACTTGCTATGCAGGCCGGAGCATATCGATGCCCTTTAAATAGTTTATCGGAGAGTAGGCCCGAAAATACAGTACCGATAATCCCACATACCGAGCTAACGGAGATGAGAGTGCTGGCTTCGATGATGGAGTAATGTTTTTCGGCTTCGAAATAATAGACGCCCCAGCTGTTGACTGCATATCGACTAATGTACATAAAGGCACTTGCAAAGGCTACTAGCCAGATAGAGCTGTTTTTAAGAACTTCCAATTGATTTTTTCCTACCTCTTTTTGATTGACAGGGGCAATGTTGTCTGTTGTATTTTGAGGATAGGGTCTTAGAAAGATGAAGATGAGAACAGCTCCGATAATTCCCAGAATACCCGCATTAATGAATCCATATTGCCAACCGGCGAAACTGACAATCGAGGCTATGAATATAAAAGTAAAGGCTTCGCCTATGTTGTGGCTTGCGCTCCAGAATCCATAGACAGTACCCCGTTGTTTGTCTCCAAACCAGCGATTGAGGGCAATAGCACTGCACGGTCCACCAAGAGATTGCACCCAGCCGTTGATGCCCCACAGTACGACAAAAACGCCGAATAGTACATGAAAGCCGAGAGTGAAATTGAGTATAGCCGCGATTAGGAGTGCTCCCCCCATTAAGAATCGTATATTAAACCGATCGGCCAGAAAGCCATTGACAAATTTTCCTATTGCATAGGAAAAGAAAAGAGCACTCCCGATAATTCCTAGTTCGGTTTCGGTTAAATATCCCGAATCAACAATCGGTTTTTTTACTACATTGATGCTTAATCGGCATACATAGAAGAGACTATATCCCAAGGTGGTAATAAGAAATATAATCCATTTGTAATTCTTTTTCACGGCAATCTGGTTTTAGTGAATCTAATTTTTCCGCAAAATAAATAATTATTTTTGTAATAAGCAATATATTATGAAAAATATTTTCAAATATAAAAGCAGGCAGTTATGGAATATTTATAGCGGATTTATCTTATGTAGATAAATACTATATTGATTAAAATATATTGATATACAATTTATTATTCGTTTTTGAATGTCTCTCTTCAAGAGGCTATACTTTTAAAATAGGATTGAAACATATTTGAAACATATTTGAAATTTTATTTGAATTAGAAAAATATTTATATAAATTCTTGGTTATTTTGAATTTTATTATTTTATTTGCAGACGAAATTACAAGAAAGAGAATCAAAATCTCCATAAAATAGTCATTAACACAATCAATTATGAAAAAGAACATTTTACTATCGTTGTTATTTATTGAGGCAATTTGTGTTGCGAATGCTCAAATAAAGCCGGGTGGTGTATCTGGTTCGGTTTTGTGGCTGAGAGCAGATAAAGGTGTAACTGTAGATGCTGAGAATAAATTGGTGAGTCCGTATTGGGAGGATTTATCTGATCAGAAACAAGGCGTTGAACTCTTTCAGAAAGAAGAGGGAGGAGTAGAATCTTTGGAGTTGAAAGAAGGGACTGTCAATGGTAACCCGACGGTCTATTTTAATGGCAAAGTTGCTGTGAAAGGATTGGAAGATAAACACTATCAATCGATATTCGCTGTTTACTCGGCCAATTTGACAACGGAGAATAATTCAGAATCGACCGTATTGTCCATTCAGGAAAAAGGAGTTACCGATTATGGGAATAAAGAAGATTTGGCCTTTTTTCAAACCTATAAGATAGGATCAAACCCGACCCCTACTTGGTTGGTATCCGATGGTGTTAATTCTTATTGGGGAACACGAGCGACAACTGTTGTAGATAAAGCAACGGGATTTCATTCTTGCTTTGCCGCATTTGGAAATGTCGAAGGCGATATGGTGACTCTCGATGGAGGTTTGTTCAGCGTATTGACCCGCTTTGTCTCTACCCCTTCCAAAGAGGGTGTATTCTATGTGGGTGTCAGTGTAGCCGGAACGACTAAGATTGGGAAATGGCTCGATGGCGATATCGCCGAGATTATTGCTTTTGATCGATTGGTTACCGACGAAGAGAGATATAAAATAGAATCATACTTAGCTGCCAAGTATGGTATTACATTGATTAAATCGAGTTCGTCAAACCCGGTGAAAGTATCGACTCCTAATTATGAATATACCTATGTGAGCAGTACGGGCGATACTTGGTGGGCTGGAGAGTCGACCGATTTTTCGTCGTACAGCAACTATATTACCGGTATTGTTCGTGACGATACATCGGGTCTTATGCAGAAAAGATCGACCGGGCGAATTGGATACTCGTTGGCCGAAGAGGGTGGCATATTAACTATTTCAAACGGTAATACTTTTGTGTCGCCCGAAGAAATTGCCGAAGACGGGCAGTTTGCTTTTGTAGGTGCTACGTCCGATGCGTTGGACGAAACCGAGTCTATCCGGGTAATTAACAATGAAGGAAAAGAGATGGCTTGTAAAGCCTTAAAACGAAATTGGAAAATCAATATATCTGGTATAAAGACGATAAGCCTTCAATTCAAGTTTACTCCCGAGATGATTGCCTTGTTGGCTGAGACACCCAAGGTGGGTTTGATCAAAAATGGCACGGAATTTATACCGTTACAATATAACGAAGAAACCTTGACGATGACTGTTGATGGTATTGAATTCGTAACGGGTGATGTCTTTACGGTCGTAGTCGACTATATCGACAAACCTCAAATTAATTGTACTTCGCAGAAAGTATGCTTGGAGTCGACCGTCTCGTTGTCGGCTATTCCCGAAGGCGGAGTCTGGACGGGCGACGGTGTAGAGGGGAATACATTTAATGCCCTCACTGCCGGTCTGGGTGAACACACGGTGGTCTACTCGTTGAACAGTATGAGCGATAGTATCGTGTTTACCGTAGAGGAGAGTATTGAGCCAGAGGTGGCTTTGACATCAAATATTTCAGAGACGGAAGAGTGGGATTCTGTTATTATCGAAGCCCAGACGGTAACCGGTGGTGAAAATCCTCTGTTTCAGTTTGCTTTGGACGATCCCGAATTTGAGTATCCACTTGATGTCTACTCGTCGAACAATATATTGCGTCTGGCCGGATACCAACTTAGTGAGGGACGCCACACAATATATGTACGCATGAAGACTTCTTTACCATGTGCTACGGCCGAGATAGCTACGGCCCAGATCAATATTGACAAGACCGCAACGGGTATTGTTATTACCCGACAATTGGCTATAAGCTGTTTCCCCAACCCCTTTGACAAGGAAATCAACATTAGTGGGCTTGACAGTAATAAATCGTATATCGTGAATTTCTTCTCAAGCAATGGAGAGCTTGTAAACTCATTGGTTTGTGCCGCAGGACAAACTCGTATCGAGGCTCCTCAGTTGAGCGAGGGCATCTATATTATGCAAATTGTTGAACGAGATTCTCGGGAAAAGATAGCTGTGGTTCAAATGATGAAACAGCGTTAATCGTTTGTTTCCCTAATCTTTAATATATCATGAAAATATATCGAATTATATTCTTTCTTCTTTTTGGGTTGTTTGTTGCCGGGAGTCTACCGGCACAACCCCCGGGGAGAATGATTACTGGAACTGTGACCGACCCTAAGGGAGAGACTCTCATCGGGGTGTCGGTCGTTGTGAAAAATAAGTCGAATCGAACCATTACCGATGTCAATGGTAAGTACAGAATTAAAGCTGCGGCGCAAGATACGCTGGTTTTTTCATACATCGGTATGGAGACAAAGGAGTATTGTGTAAAAAACAAGAAAGAGATAAATGCAATCTTGGAAGAAAAAGATCAGTCGATGAAAGAGGTTGTCGTTATCGGTTACTCGACGCAGCAGCGTAAAGACGTAACAGGGGCAATCTCGTCGATGAAAATAAAAGATGATTTGTCGGCTTCGTATTCTACTTTTGACCAGATGTTGCAGGGGCAATTGAGTGGCGTGCAGGTGCAGTCGGTTTCGGGAACTCCCGGTACTGGAGGTGCGGTTCGTATACGTGGCGTGGGATCTATTAATGGAGGGAATGATCCGTTGTATGTTATAGATGGCATCCCTATGGGAACCGAGGACGGATCGGAATTGACCGATCTCTTTGGCTCTTCCTATCAGTCACCACTGTCTCTGATCGATCCGGCAGACATTGAGTCGATTGATGTACTCAAGGATGCTGCTGCCGCTTCGATATATGGGTCGAGAGCCACCAATGGAGTAGTTCTTATTACCACCAAGAAAGGTCGTACGGGCCGTACCAGTTTCTCACTGAATATGTCGAGTGGTATCAGTCAGGTGTGCAACTTGCCCGAGATGGCCGATACAGACCTGTATCTGGCGGTCATGAACGAAGCATATAGCAATTATAATCAGGATAATAATTATAGTCCGGGTGATCCGGGGTATCAGCCTCTGTTAGAGGACCCTCGGGGGGCCGACTATCCAGGAGACTATGATTGGGTGCAACTGCCTTTTAGAGAAGATACTCCTGTTACACAACGCTATTCGCTGTCGATGAGAGGCGGTTCTCGGGATACAAAATTTTATACGGCATTGTCGTATTATGACCAAGAGGGTATCATCAAGACCAACCGCTTGAGAAGAATTAGCTTCCGGTCGAACATCGACCATATCATTTCTTCGAAGGTCAACTTTGGAGTCACCATAGGTTTAGGCCATTCGATTAATAACCGGGTTCCCAGTGAGAATGGTAATTATGGTTATATTTTGCGATCGTTTCCTCAACGGCCTTTCGACCGTCCGTACAAAGAAGACGGATCGTATGCTCAAGGCGGGGTCGACCTGCGGTATCATAATGTAGAGGCTATGGTCAACGAGTCGACCTCCGATTATAAAATCTATTCGGCCAATGCATCTACCTATTTGAATTGGAAACTGACAAAAGACTTGATATACAAACCGCAATTAAGCTTGCTTTATAACACAAACAATGACTTCTACAATCGCACAACCGACTTTCCTAACATGGATTCATACAATGGTTATACGCGGGAGTCACGTTCAACGGCAATCCGTTATGTGTTACAGCATACGTTGACCTACAAAACTATGATAAAGGAGCGATTGGGTTTGACTGCTATGGCCGGACAGTCATATGAGCACTACAATCGTTCTTACGTTGTAGCCAGTGGTTGGGATTTCCCCACGAAAGAGTTTACTTATATTCGATCGGGTGCATCTTTTGGGGCCAATGGTTACGCTTATGCAAATACTCTCATTTCTCATTTCGGACGGTTGGATTTGAGCTGGGACGACAAATATCTGCTTTCGGCCACCGTGCGGGTCGATGGTTCGTCCAAATTTCCCAAAGGAGGCCAGTGGGGAGTATTCCCTTCGGCTTCGATTTCGTGGCGTATCAGTAAGGAAGATTTTATGAAAGGAATCGATGCGATTAACGATTGGAAATTCCGATTAAGCTGGGGTATGACCGGCGAGCAATCGGGTGTAGGTAATTATACTGCACAGCGGTACATGGGGGCCGAGGCTCCTTATTACGCTTCGGCTGGTATCACGCTTGAAAGTCCTGGTAACAACGATTTAAGTTGGGAGAAAGCCGAACAGATAAATATAGGTACCGATGCCGTTCTATTTAATGACCGGGTAAATGTTTCGCTCGATTATTATATCAAGAATACCCACGGGCTGTTGTTCAACAAACCCATGCCGGCTACCTATGGATATAAAACCAAACTGGTCAATATTGGCAAGATGAGTAACTCAGGTTTTGAGTTGGCTTTGAAAACTGTAAATGTGAAATTGCGAGACTTTGAGTGGACCTCCAATTTATCGTTCACGACCCTTAAAAACGAAGTGAAACAGCTGATGGAAGGCAATACTCCGGTGTATGTAGGCAACTATCATATTCTTGAAATCGGGAAACCCGTAGGCTCATTCTATCTTTATAAGCAAGAGGGTATTTATCAATATGACGAAGAGGTACCCGAGAATCTGCATAAGAGTGGGGTGAGAGCCGGAGATATGAAATATGCCCTTGACAAAGATGGAAATCCGGTGCGCATGATTGTAGGAAAAGCAATGCCCGACTGGTATGGCGGTTTTACCAATTCCTTTAAGTTTTATGGATTTGACTTGAATGTCTCACTTTCGTTCCAATATGGTAATGATATTTTGAATATCTTCCGAAGCGGTTATTCCGACCGTTTGGGACAGATGGATGCCAATATGTTGAAGGAAAGTGCCGAAAATCGTTGGACCGGTCCGGGAACAAGTAATACGTATCCTAGAGCATTGTTTAATTCGGAGTACAACAATATGGCATCGGATCGTTACCTCGAGGACGGTTCATTTCTCAAACTGAAAGAGATCACGTTGGGATATACCTTGCCCGTAGATTGGGTGAAACATCTTAGACTGAAATATTTGCGCATCTATGCTACGGCGCAGAACTTATTGACATGGACCAACTATTCGGGTATGGACCCCGAGGTGAGCTATACGCTTTCTCCAAAGGAGATGGGACAGGATTTCTTCGGGACCCCTAATCCCAGAATGTTTTTGGTTGGTCTTTCATTAAATTTCTAATTTGTAGTAGTATGAAAAAGTTTGAATATATAATCGTCTTGCCTTTTTTCTTGCTCGTCTCGTCGTGCAACTTCTTGTTGGAGGAGACTCCTGTTGATACGCTTCAGGAAGAAGAGTTGACATCGGAGCATATTCAGAGTCTGGTTCGGGGTGTTTACCACACGCTCGCCGACTGTACACCGGCGGCTCTTATCTTGAATGACTGTTTGGGGGAAACTATTGAGAATAATGCAAATAATGGGAGCCTGGTCAATGCCAATATTGCACATAACAATTTCATGGCCGATAACAGTTTTGTAGAGAATTACTATTATTACCTTTATGGTGTGATTCATCAGGCCAATTATGTGATTGATTTCCTAATAAACAAGGCTGACCTGTCGGACGAGAGAAATGTGCAAATGATAGGCTCACTGCATTATTTGAGAGCGTATTGCTATTTGAAATTGGTGACACAGTTTGGTGATGTCCCTATTGTAACCCAAATTACCGAAGATGTAGTACTTCGCTCGCCGACTGCCGATGTGTGGCAGCGCATCAAAGATGACTTGGCAATAGCTATTGATCAATGTAGAGCTTGGGATCAGGCTCCACCCGAAGATCCTACTGCGGCCCGCTATTATTACTATGCTTCGTCCGAGGCGGCTTCGGCGTTGTTGGCAAGAGTTTATCTGTATAACAGGGAGTATAATAAGGCCAAATCTATTGCACGTACCTTTTTGGAGGACCAGCGTTTTCAACTGGTTGCGGCCAATAGCTTGGGCGCTGCGGCTGTAGGGGTAGGTGCGAAGGAGCTTATCATGTGTATTTCGAACAACACGGGAGCCTACTTCTATCGGAACATATTCAATACTTATGCCATGACTCCGTCGGGGTCGTATCAGTTCAAACCGTCCCAATCGTTTATCGACTCGATGGATCCTGCTGACGCTCGATATTCGGTGTGCATAGGGTTAAGCAACGATGGCTATACAACAGTCAATAAGTTTAACTATAACTCGGTAAGTACATGTCCTTTTACCATATCCCGGTTTACCGAGATGTATCTGATTTTTGCTGAGTGCGCTCCCGATGAATCGGGGCTTGCAAAATTGAATGAACTGCGAGCTGCGAGAAATCTTCCGCCTCTGGATAAAAAGATACTCGACAACCCCAGCCTGTATGTCGATGCCATACTCGATGAGCGTAAAGTGGAGTTTTATGGCGAAAATCATTATTTTTATGATTTAGTACGATTGGGTAAAGCACTGGAACGGTTGGTCTATACCAAAAGTGAGTATCAGTTCTTGATGCCAATTCCCCAGAGTCAGGTCAACTTAGGTCTGGAACAGAATCCGGGATATTTTTAATATTTTATAAAAATGTATTGCTATGAATTGTAAAGTGATTGTATTTTGTCTTAGTTTTTTCTTTTTGAACCTTGTAGTGGGTGCCCAAGAAATAAAATGGTGGAACCCGCAGGGATCGGCCATAAACCCGATAGAAGGGCAGGGGTGGCAAGGCGAATATGAAAGTTTTTATGATAGGCTCCCCTTACGAGCTAAGTCAGTTGTGCGTCCCGAAGTTTGGGCAAGGTCTAAGTTTTCGTCGGGGCTTACGATTCGTTTCAAAACCAATTCATCGTTGATACAAGTACGGTATAAGGTGGCTGGTCGTCTTACATTGCCCACTATGCCGGCTGTTGGAGCAAGTGGTCTTGATCTATATGCCGTGGTTGGAGATAAGCATTATTGGTGCCGCCCAGCAACTTCGTTCCGCGATACGATTACCTATAAGTACGTTGGGTTAAAACCTACTCCCGACTATTATGATGAGGGAGTGGAATATAAACTTTTTTTACCACCTTATAACAGTATCCTTTCTTTGGAAATAGGCGTATATGAGGATAAAATGTTTATGCCGCTTGTCCCTCGTGAAGAATTACCTATCGTTGTGTATGGTACATCGATTACACAAGGTGGATGCGCCAGTCGACCCGGTATGACATGGACATCGATTTTACAACGAAAATTGAATCGACCGGTTATTAATTTGGGCTTTTCTGGCAATGGACGTTTAGAGTCTGAGGTTATCAATTTGATTTGTGAGTTGGAGGCTGCAATTTATGTTTTGGATTGTTTGCCCAACTTGACTTCTACAAAATTGTATGATGATGAGAAATTAGAAACTCTCATCATGAATGTCGTAAAAGATATTCGGGCGAAACACTCCGATACTCCTATCATACTGACCGATCACGATGGCTATACCAGTGGTTTTGAGGGAGCAGTCTCGCAGCGAAGATATTATAATTATTATAGTCGGGTAAACCGAGTGATGGATAAAGCTTTTGCCAAGTTGAAAAGACAAGGTATGAAGCAGATATATCATTTGACCTATGATGATATTAACCAATCGCCCGATGGAAAGGTCGACGGCACTCACCCCAACGATTTGGGAATGATGCGTATTGCAACAGCCTATGAAAAAATGATACGTGAAATATTAAATAAAAAGTAACAATGAAAAGAACGAGTTGGTTGATTATTTTTTTGTTGGCCATATTGACGATGATGGCGCAACAAAAACAGGGAAATTTCAAGATTCTGTGCTATAATGTATTGCACGGATTTGAAAGCGATCCTGCGGTAATGAATAGGTATGTGAATTGGGTAAAGACAGTTGATCCCGATATTGTGGCTTTTCAAGAGATGAACAAGTTTACAGAGTCTTCTTTGAAAGAATTGGCTGCACGATATGGACACTATTATTCGGTTATTTCGAAAGAAAATGGCTATCCGGTTGCAATAACGTCGAAGTACCCCATACGGGATATTATTAAAGTTGATGACCACATGGAGCATGGATATATGTATGCCAAAATCGACGATATAAATCTCTTTGTTGTGCATTTGTCTTCGTGGAGCTTTTTTTTGAGGGAAAAAGAGATACGTCGCATTTTGTCGCATGCAGCTCTAATCCCGGAGAATGAAAAAGTCGTTATTGCTGGTGATTTTAATTCGTTATGCGGGACCGATTCTCTCACTCATCAAGACGGATATGTTGATCGGCTGAAACGTCGTGAACAGAAAGACCCGCGATATAAGGCGTTGAATAATGGCAAACTGGATTATTCGGTAATAAATACGGTAAAGGAAGCCGGGTATACCGATTCGTTTTTGATGTTTCACGATGCCTTTACACGCGCTTTCCCCAAACATTTGCGACGTGTCGACTATGTGTGGTTGAACCCGCAAATGGCTAAGTATGCCATATCATCAGAATTTATCTATGACGACAAGAACAACGAGATTTCGGATCATTTCCCTCTGCTGGTACAATTTAAATTGTAAGATAGAATGTTCCGGGGTACTATTCAAGAATGAGGTATCCCGGGATATTTGAGTTTTATCGATATATTGTAGAGATAAGCCGGGTAATTGTTGTATACATTAAATAAAAATTTTAATATTGCATTGTACTATCTGAGATATGCGATCGAACGATACCCTTGTTGTGGCTATTGGGGCAGTTCTCCCTGCGAGTTTATGTGGCTTTAAGGAAGCCGGTAGGGTGGTAAAATGTAATTTATTGAAATTTGTCAAATTCTGATTCTTAAAAACCGGAATAATCATTAGTTAATGAGTATATTTGTCTTTTATATTAAATAGTTAAAGAAATAGAAAGTGTGGATAATAGTTTGATATACGGGGTAGATACAAAAAAGATACTTATCAAAAAGAGTATTATCAATTTTTATATCTATAACAAAGACGCTACTATTGCCGATCTCTCCAAGGAATTTAATTTGAGCGGTCCTACTGTGGCCAAGATTATATCGGAGATGATTGAGGAGGGCTTTATTATAGATTATGGAAAGTTGAAAACGTGCAATGGCGGACGCCGCCCCAATTTATACGGCTTGAATCCAGAGTCGGGGTATTTTGTGGGAGTCGACATTAAGAAATTCGGTGTGAATATAGGCGTTGTCAATTTCAAAGGCGATGTAGTTGATTTGCAGTCAAATATTTCGTTCAAAAACGACAATACAATAGGGGCGTTCAATACGTTATGCGAAGTTATACAGACTTTTATCAATAAGCATAAATCGATACGTAATAAAATACTGAACATCAATGTTAATATATCGGGCCGCATCAATGCCGAGTCGGGCTATAGTTACAGTACTTTCTATTTCGGGGAACGACCTTTGACTGATTTGTTTTACGAGAAGTTGGGCTATCGTGTCTTTATCGACAACAATACCCGGGCTATGCTTTATGGTGAGTATATGAGCAACAATACCAGCAACGCCAAGAATATTATTTTTGTGAATATCAGTTGGGGATTGGCTATAAGCATTATGATAAACGGGCAGCTTTATTATGGAGAATCGGGCTTTGCCGGTGAATTTGGGCACATGAGTGTATTTGACAACGAAGAGCTGTGCCATTGCGGTAAAAAAGGTTGTCTGGAAACCGAAACATCGGGTTCGGCAATTCATCGTATTTTTATGAAACGGGTTCTCAATGGCGAAAATTCTATACTTTCGGCTCCCATTAAAGAGGGACAAGAGATTGAATTGAGCGATATTATAGATGCTGTCAACAAAGAGGATATATTGGCTATCGACATTATTGAGGAGGTTGGTAACAAGTTGGGAAAATACATTGCCGGGCTTATTAACATCTTTAACCCTGGTTTGGTAATCATTGGTGGAGAATTGTCTCAGACAGGCGATTATATCAGCTTGCCCATTATTAGTGCTATAAACAAATATTCGCTCAATTTGGCGAATAAAGATTCGGTGATTACGCTGTCCAAATTGAAAGATAAAGCTGGAGTGATAGGAGCTTGTATGCTGGCCCGTAATAATTACCTCAAATTGTCGCAAATCGGGGGGTATAAATACTGAATGGCCTTTTCATAACTTTGGACTATTGCATGAGACCCTGGTGGGCGGATTTGTTGCCATATCCCCAGAGTCTTGTGGTTTTCCAAAATAAACCGTGAGTGTTATGGCGAAAGAACTTTTCAATCGGTATGTATGGCTGATCGATACGTTGCAGCGTTACGGAAGGCTTACTCGCAGGGAGATAGACGGGTTGTGGCAACGGAGCGAATATTCGGACGGCAAGCCGATGGCTCGACGGACGTTTATGAATTATCGTCAGGCCATACAGGAGATGTTTGACGTGAATATCGAGTGTGATGCTTCTACGTATGAATATTACATCGAGGACCCGGATGCTTTGCAGGGAAACGGTGCACGTGTGTGGGCATTGAACACGCTTGCGGTGAGTAACATGCTGAACGAGAGTCAGGAGTTGCGGAATCGAATCGTTTTGGAGAATATACCTTCGGGGCAGAAATTTTTGAGAATCGTCTTCGAGGCTATGAAGGAGAACCGGGTGCTTATTTTGTCGTATCGTTCATTCCGACGTGTAACAAGTTCGCATACATTGGCGGCTCCCTATTTCGTGAAGTTATTTCGTCAGCGTTGGTATGTTATCGCTAAGGATTTTACGGATCGGAAAATCAAGACTTATGCTTTGGACCGGGTTGCTTCTCTCGAATTGAGCAGCCGTACATTCGTCTATCCCGACAGTTTTTCTCCCATCGATTATTTCCGGGATTGTTTTGGGATTACGCACGACGATATGCCGGCGCAGGAGGTGGTGCTGCGTGTCCCTGCTTTGCAAGCTAATTATTTGAGGACACTTCCTTTGCACGAAAGTCAAACGGAACTTGACCGGAACGAACATGGCTCTACGTTTCATTACCGTTTGAAAATCACTCCCGATTTCGAACAGGAGGTGTATGCTTTGGGGTATTGGCAAGCTGAGGTTTTGTCTCCGCAGACTTTACGCGATGCGGTGGCTGAACGGTTGTCC
>UMGY01011790.1_pt1 | contig 19165 bp, 16 predicted proteins | sample 1965391 | NCBI WGS metagenome assembly UMGY01 (sample SAMEA4836084, study PRJEB28245) | human gut metagenome | biome: gut microbiome; material: fecal sample | place: Denmark | collected 2008 | reverse complement strand
TCGAGGATGATGGTGCATGAGCCGGAGCTAAGGGCATTGAGAGATTCTTGATTCATTCTGTTTCTAACATATCTCAAAGGAATTTTGTACATCATATATTCCTTCCCATCTGACTTTGCTTGACATTTAAGTGTCATATAGCTTCCACCCATTTGATAATAAATGGTCTGAATAACATTCCCACTACTATTTTTTACACTCATTTTGTAGCCTATTGTCCTATATTTTGTTCCTGAAGTAGATGTATTTCCTGCTGAACAAAAATAAATATCGCCCTCATATATGTTTGTGGCAGAAAATTATTGGTGAATTTAGATTATCTCTTTAGAAGTTCTTATATGTCGGTATAGCCCGTATTTTCGGGCTTTCCCGGCATTTTAGATATGGGGAGAAGTTCTCATATACTCTCAAAACCTTTTAGGTTTTCCCTCTCAATGGTAGTAAAAGAAGTAGTAAATCCGTCTGCGGCTATGCTGCAATCAGCCTTTCCATTTCAGCCCTTGCGGAAGCGAATGTTGCGTGTGCGTAGTAGTTCAGCGTCATAGTGATATTGGAGTGTCCCATGATGTACTGTAACGCTTTCGGGTTCATTCCGGCATTGGCTAAGTTGGTGCAGAACGTATGGCGTAGGGTGTGGGGTGTCATTACTTTCGGTAACGCTTCCTCATGGCACTTGTTATACTTCTTTGCAAGCCCCCGGAACATATTATCATAGCTGGTTGCCGTTTTCGGGCAACCGTCCCGGTTAAGGAAAAGGAAATTGCTGTACCCGTCAATGGTGGTCGCTTTCGCTCCCTTACGGTTCTCCAACACGCGCCCCAACGCTTCATACACTTTTTCACTCATTGGAATTTGTCTGATACCGCTCTGCGTTTTGGGCTTCTCTATGTAGTAGCCCGTTTCTGCGCTCCGTAAAAGCTGGTGGTCTACATTGATTACCCGGCTTTCAAAGTCAAGGTCGGTGTCAGTCAGCCCGCAGAGTTCGGAAATCCTAAGCCCCGTCCCTAACAGTATGATAACCTCGTCACGGTATTTCTGATAGACGCTATCACTTTCCATAAAGGATAAAAGGCTTTCTTCCTGTTCCGCTGTGAGAGGTACTTTCGGCTCTGTGTCGTCCTCGATCACGGTGTTTAGCTGGAAGTCAAAGGGGTTCTTCCTTATACAATCGTCCTGTATCGCTGTATAAAAAGCAGCTTTCAGAGAACGCTTGTCATTGCTTATGGTCTTATAGGATATTCCCTTTTCTTTCATGCGCAACGCCCATTCTTTCGCGTCGGACAGCTTCACACTATCAATAGGGCAGGAACCAAGTTTATCCGCTTCCAGCAGCTTCATCAGCCGCTCACGCCCTTTTGTGGTGTTGTGCCTTACATTTCCCCGGTGGCGGTTCTGCTTCGCGTAAAGCTCGCAGACCGTCATTTTCTTACCGATTGTGTCTATCCCGTCGTCAAGGTCTTTCTGTATCTCTTTTTCCTTTTCTCTAAGGGATATGTCGTCACGCTTCCCGGCAGGGGTCTTGTCCGTAGGCACTAACTTCCAAGCGTAGACAAATTGCACTTTGCCAAAAGTATCAGTATATTTATAAGCATATCTCCCGTCTTTTCTTTGGCTCTCTCCCGAACGCAAAATGCGGTTTCTGTTATCTCGTCTTTTCTCCGACATTGTTTTGCTCCTTTCCGTGTCGGAAAGAGCCTTGATATGCCTATATCTATTATAGCATATTCAAGGCTCTTTTTCACTATCTTTTTGCTAAATTGCGTCCAGTGTGTCAATGACTTTTTCAAACTGTTTCCTCTTGATCTGAATACGGTTCCCGTTCAAGATCACCCAGCCCGACGTGGGATTTTCTTCTGCAAGTTTCCGCAGCTTGTTTTCCCCAATGCGGAAATATTTTGACGCTTCTTCAATGGTAAGCGTGTATTTTTCCCAAATAGGCACATCAGCATTGTTCATTTCTATAAATCCCCCTTTCAAAATGGGTAAAAGGTTAATAGTTAAAAAGGGGCTGTGATCGGGCGGTTATCAGCATAACCTCACGGGAGTTTCACCCCTGCATGGTTCTCATGCAGCCCTACCCATTGCCTGCGACGCTTTGAACGCTCGGACTGTGGCGGTAAGGGAGTATCATTGTATATTCTGCGCGGTCGTCGCCCGCAAGCTGCTAAACTTGTTCCCCGGCGCGGTGTTGGTCGCTCGGCTGTCCCGGCAGGAGAAATCCTACCGGGATAGCGTCATGGCGCACCCGCCGTATGGCTCGGCGCAAAAGGGACGTACCCGATCTGCCCTATACTGCGCCGCCGTTATCTTGCGCCGCTTTCTTTGTCAAGGTTCAAAACAGGTCAAACATACCGTGTTTGCGGAAAGGGGATCGTAAACACGGGGATATATCAGACCTTGAAATCCAATACCGCCCGGATAAGCCGGGAACGCAGACGGTCGTATATGTCCTGATCTGTCCCGTAATATGTATTACCGCGCTCGTCGCGCATTTTGCGGACAGACAGGGTAAGCATATCGCCCTCGTAATGGCTCAACACAATTTTCATTGCGTCCGGGTCGCCTTTGGTTGCGGCTATGATTACCGGGAACGGCAACAAACCGCGTTCGTCGTGGTCGCTGTTACTGTTCTTCGTCATAGGCTCGTTCCTCCAAATAGCGTTTCAGCAGCTCAAAAGAGCTTGTCCGTCGGTACTGTACCGTACTCCTTGAAATATTAAGGAGCTTCGCTATTTCCGGGTCGCTCATTTCAAAGAAATAATACAGTAATACCGTGTCGCGTTTTTCTTCCGGCAGCGCGTGTATAGCGTCAGCCAAAAGTTTCGGCGTAATTTCCATTCCAGCCACATAAAAAGACTTATCATCAGCTTCTTCATTCGCAAAATGACGGTCAGTTGTGTAAAGCTGTTCTTCTTCCTGCGGCAACAGGCTTGAAAAAGCAACTTCACGCAGTTGGTGGTGTCTTACGTCACGGTGGGCGTTGCTTGCTTCATACTTCAACGCCCGTTTGCAGAAACCGTTAAAAGCGCAACGTATTTCCCATTCGGTACGATTAGGTTCGTTCATGTTCTCACCTCCTTTCGCGTCCGCGAAAGCGGGTGATTGTTTGATTTCCCCTTTCATACCCCACACCACAAAAATTTCAAAAACTGCCAAACGAAAGCAGGTCTTTTTGAAAAATTTTTTGAGGATAAAGCAAAATACGCCCGTCTGCAAAATGCAAACGGACGCAAGGGAATTGTAAGCAGTATTCAGTTGATTACACAGTTCATATTCATGGGTAAAGTATGCCCCGGTGGTGGACGGGCTTTTTTTGATAAATCAAGAATTGGCGAATTTTGTCGATACGGTTTGTGCTTCACGGCGGCTACCTCCTTTCGCCGCCGCTTTAACAAAAACCGCGTATTACTTTAGAGGATAAAAGAAACGGCGGCTTTGATCTCTCAAAAGCCGCCGTGTAAAATAGGCGCATGAAAATACCTCTGCTGTACGACGGCTTTTTTTCTTTTGCCGTCGTGCGGCAGTTTAATGTTGATTTATATATCTTAATTAGTCTATTTATGAAACTTGATGTTTTGCAAAAATCCTACGGGAAATAAAAACACCAATCCCCATAAGTATCAATGCAACTGGTACAGCCATTAGTGCATAAAGTACATTACCACTTATTTGTTCTACCGACATGAGGGAAACAAACTGTGCGTGATACAGTGGCAAAAGTGTAATGATTTTGAATAATGGGCTTGTTTCAGTAACAGGCAGCATGATAGGGAAAAGATAAATTGCAGCAGAAGCGACTAATGCTACCATTTGATTTTTACATACAGCAGACAAAACCAATGTAATACCTGTAATACTAATAGTGTTGGTAAAAGCCAAAAGTATTTGATATTTTAACAATGTACCGCAGGTAATATTAAATGGAATATATCCCTCAACGAAGTCCGCAGGCGCAAAGAGAATACTGCAATCCAGCCCCCCGTTTCCGTACAGTATAAAAGCATATATAAGGTTAATTGCCGATACAACGATAGTTACAATCAATGCGGCTAAAATACTTCCAATGATTTTTGCTGTTGCACATTTTGTTTTTCCGTACTTGCTTGTTAAAATGATATTGTCAACGCCCCCATATTCTCCCGAAAAAACAGGTGCAGTCATAATAGCGACAACTAATGATAAAACTATAAATATTCTTACCATATTTTCACTTGTTTTGAGCCAACCATGTGTATATCCAATCTTGATTTCTTCATTTCCGAATACATCAGAAACACTAAGACCATTCCAGTTGCCATTCATATCAGAAAATTTACGAAACAAAGCCGATTGCAAGGAGTTTTGATAAAGATACACTGCATTCATACCATGCAAATCCTGTGTAGGCTTGAACTCTGCAATCATTTGTTGTACCTTTTCATCAGTTAATATTCCCTCATATTTTTCTGCGACAGACTTATCAATTTCAACGGCTGTCCGCCCTGTACCCTCGCGGTTTTTTCCGTCAAAGGCATACATATTTTGATAAGCCGAAAAACCCAAAAGGAACGACAAAAGCAACAATGCTATTAAAGTAACTTGTGTAAGACGTTTTGAGAATATTTTCCTCAATTCAAATTGAATTAGTTTTTTCATTCTTCTGTATCTCCTTTGAAGTAAAATAAATATAAATCTTCCAAATTCGGTTGCACTTTTACTGCATTTTCCATAGGCGGACGATCAGAAATTATCCTTAATATCGTTTCGCCCCGGTCTGTGTTACGGAGATTGCTTGTATTAAATGAAGCTGCATATCTTTCAGCATGAGCAGCCGGGACAATACATTCCCATACTTGCCCGTTAATCTCCGAAGTAATTTCCTGCGGTTCCCCAAAGTGGATAATCTGCCCCGATTTCATCATAATGATTTCTTCTGCGATAAATTCTACATCTGAAACAATATGTGTTGACAAAATCACAATGCGGTTTTTAGCAAAGGCACTTATCAAATTACGGAAGCGTACACGCTCTTTTGGGTCAAGCCCCGCCGTTGGTTCATCTAAGATTAAAATGTGGGGATCGTTGAGCATTGCCTGTGCAATCCCCAAACGCTGCTTCATACCGCCGGAAAAGGTTTTAATCTTATGTCTGCTTTCAGCAGATAAGCCAACAGCTTCAAGCAGTTCCTTTGATTTTTTCTTTGCTCTTTTTTCACTTAATCCTTTTAGGGCAGATACATACAGCAAAAAATCAAGTGCTGAAAAATCGGGATAATAGCCAAAGTGTTGTGGGAGATAACCTAAAAGATCACGGTACTTTTCATTAAGTCCCACAATGTTTTTACCATTCAAAACAATTTTCCCGGACGTGGGAGTTTGAATATTGCATAACAGTCGCATAAATGTAGTCTTTCCAGCCCCATTTGCGCCTAACAAGCCATAAACGCCATTTGTCAGAGTTATATTCAAATGGTTTACAGCAGTTTTTGAGCCAAATTTTTTGGTCAGCTCGATTGTCTTTAATTCCATATAAAACTCCTTTCTTCACTGAAAGCAAAAATACTCTCCATGTGTTTTCATGGAGAGTATAAAGGGGAATTATCTACTTTTTATCTACAAGGCATTGATTCAAAAAATGCAGAAACTTTTGAACCATTTGGAATATTGTCAATTTTCAAATAGCCGCCGTGATGTTCGCAGAGTAATTTACATATATATAGCCCAAGTCCAAAGTGGTCGGAATGGTCTGTTTCCTCTGTAAAATATGGAGCTGTTACCTTATGCAGACTATTTTTATCAAAGCCTTTTCCGTCGTCTGATACCGAAAGCAAAAAAATGTTATCCTTTAAAGCGAAAGATAATGTTACCGTAGTTTGGGCATACCGTACAGCATTTGAAATCAGATTATTACATACTTGTGAAATAAACGAACTATCAAGAGAGAGCCGTGAAACAGACACTTCATTTTGCAAACGCAGCTCTTTTTCATTTTGTGCGCATACAATTTTTGCACTTTCATACAGAGAAGATAGAAATGGCTGCAAAAGAATAGGTTTGCACTCCGGCTGTGTATCTTCTATGCGGTGGAGTTTGCTCATGCTGCTTACATAGGTTTCCATACGTGATATATGCTTTCCCATAGTAACGGCAATTTCTTTAGTTTGAGAATGCTCGCTTGTTTGCAGCATTTCATCATACCCTTTCAATACTGTAAGCGGAGTACGCAGATCATGCGCAAAGGCAGCATTAAGTTGTTTGCGTTCCTCGACTTGCCTCCACATTTCAGAAAAGTTACCCACAAGAGTAGTCCGCATAATTTCAAAGGAAGTACATAGCTGCCCTAATTCGTCTTTACTGTCATATTCGATTGAAAAATTCAAATCGTTGTTTGATATTTTTTCAGACGCTGCCCGCAGTTCTGCAAGCGGGATTTTCAATTTATTTCTATAAAACAGTAAAGACGCCGCCATGATACATAAAGCAGAATAAACAGGTGTAACAATTATAGGTATCAGCTCCAACAAGGCTATTGCGCGTTCGTCTTGTTTAGACATTGGGATAGTTGTATCACCGATAAAAGCACCATTACCCAACTGTTCACCCTGTTCATTCGTCAAGTAATACTTTTCACCAGTTAAAGGATAAGATGATTTGATTTTATTGGCAATGCTACCACATATCGAAAATGTCACTACTGAAAGAATTATGGCAATAACAGCAAAAACAACAATATAAAATATAAGGCTTTTTCGGAGAGATAAATTTCGTCCGGGACGTTCTATTTTATCCATTTGTAACCACACCCCCAAACCGTTTCAATATACACCCGGTCAGTATGCGCCGCAATTTTTGTTCGTATCCTGCGGATATGTTCTGTTACAACGCTACTGTCCCCCTCACTGTCGTAACCCCAAATACGCTCATAAATCCGTTCTTTATCAAAGACCTGTCCCGGATTTTGGGATAGCAATTCTACAATATCAAATTCCTTTTTCGCAAGCCCAACACGTTTATCGGAAAAAAACAGACAACGCTCTAAATAGTCAATCGTCAAATCGCCGGAAAATCTTACCTGTGCTTCAAAGCTGTGCCGCTTTTCCCGCCGCAAGTGGGCGATTACCCTTGCTTCAAGCTCCATAAGCGAAAAAGGCTTGACTATATAATCATCACCACCGGCGGCAAACCCCCTTACCTTATCAGTATCTTCAATTCGGGCAGTTAAAAAAAGGATAGGGCAGGATATATAATTGCGAATGCGTTCACAAACTTCTAAGCCGTCCAATCCGGGCATATTTATATCAAGTAAAATAATGTTTGGTTGCCGCTCTATTTGTTTTAATGCTTCTTCGCCATTTGTGGCAAATAAAACAAGATAGCCTTTGCTTTCAAAAAAGCTACGGAGCATTAACACAATGTCTATTTCATCATCAACTATCAATATTTTTGTATTCATTTTTTTGCACCTCCGTATCAAATTGAAGATAGCAGACAATTCTCAATTATTTATCTACTTTTTGAACTACCTTTTTACGTGCGTCAACAGGCTTCTCTGCGTCTTTTGGTATCAACCACATACGGCTGAATTTTGCCACACCGGGTATGCGGTTTTCCTCACATAGCTTTTGTACCCGTCTTTCTGAAATACCCCATTTTTTAGCTGCTTCCGGGGCAGAAATAAACTCTAACATTTTCATTCTCCTTTTCTCCAAACTCTATCAGTATAATTATATACGGTTAGCCGAATAAATTCAAGGCGTTTGTTATAGCGTTTAGGAATTATTTAAGCTAATAAGCAGAATTGTGTAAGCATATCCAAGAGGAAAGGTGAACAGTAAAATGTAATAGGGTGAATAACTATGGCAAAAAGACCAGTACCACAATATGACTTTAGAGCTTTTGGGGCGGCAATCAAGGCGGCGCGGACAGGACGCAAGGAGAGCCGGAAAAAGGTATGCGACGAAATGTATATATCCCCACGCTACCTTGCGAATATTGAGAACAAGGGGCAGCACCCCAGCTTGCAGATATTTTTTGAGCTTATGCTACGTTACAATATCTCGGTAGATCAATTCCTTTTGGAGCAGCCCACCGGGAAAAATACCCAGCGGCGGCAGCTTGATGCATTGCTGGACGATATGAGCGATACGGGAATACGAATAGTCACCGCCACGGCGCGGGAGATTGCAGAGGTTGAGGGTGAGGAAAAATAACACTGTCCGTCTAAAATTGAATAGTGGCTATGAAGCGTTGCAAATCTTTTGAGGTTGCAGCGTTTTTCTTTTATGGAGTTTGGCATAATCGCTTTTTTCTGTGTTGTAGGGAGTAGAGAAAAACTTTCATAGCAAGCATAGGAAAGGAGTACCCTTTCCGTATTTCTTCCCGCCCGCGCCCTGCGGCTTGTCGGTCAGAAATTGCTTGTTGGGAAGTGTCCCAAACCCTCTATGAAAACGGAAAGGAGCGAAAACGCATGAGCGGACGGAAAAGGACGGTACAGGTCAAATTCTATGTGACAGAGGACGAACGGAAACTGATTGAGGAAAAAATGAAGCTCGTCCCCACAAACAACATGGCGGCATATCTGCGCAAGATTGCCATTGACGGGTACATTATCCAAGTAGACCATACAGACATAAAAGCAATGACAGCGGAGATACAGAAGATCGGGGTGAATGTCAATCAGATTGCACACCGCGTAAACGCGACGGGGAACGCCTACAAAGAGGATATAGAGGAAATCAAGGGGGTGCTTGCGGAAATATGGCGGTTACAAAGATTAAGCCTATTAAAAGCACTCTAAGCCAAGCCCTTGACTATATCGAAAACCCGGACAAGACAGACGGGAAAATGCTTGTGTCCTCTTTCGGCTGCTCCTATGAAACGGCAGACATTGAGTTTGGCTATACCCTCTCGCAAGCGCGGGATAAGGGAAATAATTTAGCCTTTCACATGATACAGTCCTTTGCGCCGGGGGAAGTGGACTATCAGACAGCCCATGAGATCGGGCGGCAGCTTGCCGACGCGGTAACAAAGGGACAGCATGAGTATGTATTGACGACGCACATTGACAAGGGGCATATCCATAACCACATTATTTTCTGTGCGGTCAACTTCGTAGATCATCACAAGTATGTTTCCAACAAGCGGACGTATTACGGTATACGGAACATGAGCGACAAGCTGTGCCGGGATAATGGATTGTCTGTCGTCGTCCCCGGCAAAGGCAGCAAGGGAAAGAGCTATGCGGAGTACCAAGCGGAGAAAACGGGAACAAGCTGGAAAGGCAAGCTAAAGACCGCCGTTGACGCGCTCATTCCCCAAGTGTCCGACTTTGAAGAATTGTTGCAGCGGTTACAGGCGGCGGGCTATGAGATCAAGCCGGGAAAATATATCTCATGCCGCGCACCGGGACAGGAACGCTTTACCCGCCTAAAAACCCTCGGCGCAGATTATACAGAGGAAGCCATAAGGGAACGGATAGCGGGCAAGCGTACCCGTGCCGCCAAAGCTCCAAAGGCAGAGCGCAAGGGCGTTAATCTTCTCATTGACATTGAGAACAGTATCAAGGCGCAGCAGAGCCGGGGCTATGAACAGTGGGCGAAAATCCACAATCTCAAACAGGCGGCAAAGACTATGAATTTCCTTACCGAAAACAGGATTGAACAGTACGCCGATCTGCTCACCCGGATAGAGGAAATCACGGCGGCAAGCGGACAGGCAGGGGACAGCCTAAAGGACGTGGAAAAGCGGCTTGCGGATATGGCGGTCTTGATTAAGAATGTCACTACCTACCAAAAGACAAAGCCCCTCTATGAAGCCTACAAGAAAGCCCGGAACAAAGAGAAGTACCGGGCAGAGCATGAACGGGGCATTATCCTACATGAAGCCGCTGCAAAGGCACTGAAAGCGGCGCAGATCGGCGGGAAGCTCCCCAGCGTCCCCGCGCTGCAAGCAGAGTATGAAAAGCTCCAAGAACAGAAAGAAGCCCTTTATGCCGACTATGGCAAGCTGAAAAAACAGGTTGCGGAATATGATGTTATCAAGCGGAACATTGACAGTATTTTACAGGCAGAGAAGCAGCCGGAAAGGGAAAGGGGAACAGAGCGCGGATAATATTGAAATATGGTTGAATTTTGAAGTGCAATATCATATAATTTGAACTGGCAATGCAGATATAAACAAATCGGGATTGATGGAGCATCATATGGGAACAGGTATTATTGTTTGTGGTCTTAATGGTTCTGGTAAGAGTACATTGGGGAAAGCTCTTGCAGAGAAATTAGATTTTCATTTTATAGACAACGAAAATTTATATTTTCCCAAGACAAACCCTAACTATGTTTATTCTTCCCCACGCACTCGTGAAGAAGTTGAAAAGCTCCTTTTTAGTGAGATTAAAGCACATGAGAATTTTGTTTTTGCTTCTGTAAAGGGGGATTACGGAGAACATATCTATCCTTTCTTTCGGTATGCCGTATTGATTGACGTTTCAAAGGATATTCGGATACAACGAGTTAGAAATCGTTCTTTTCAAAAATTCGGTAATAGAATGTCAATGGGCGGCGATTTATATGAGCAGGAAGAAAAGTTCTTTGAATTTGTTAAATCTCGTCCAGAAAACACTGTTGAAGAATGGATACAATCTTTGAAATGTCCTATCATACGCATTGATGGAACGAAGTCTATTGAGGAAAATGTAGATTTTATCATTGAGCAGTTACAAAATTAAATTCAAGTTTGTAGAACGAAAAAGAGCCGGGACGCGGCAGCTATCAACATAGCCACCGCGCCCCGGTTTCCTTATAGGTGCAGATACCAAAATGTTACGCAATAGAACGGCATTTTCGGGGGTAAAGGTATAAATCCCTTGCCGCTTCATTTTCCCGCCCGGAAAGCCGCATAAATCAAGGCTTATTTTGCCCCTACCGCGTCACATTCCCCCGCATTTTCCTCATGCGCTCGGCGGTCTGTCTGCGGGTGATACGTTTCCGGCAGTCCGGGCAGTAAATAGCCCGGTTGGAGCTGGACGCAAAGGGCGCACCGCATACGCTACAACGGCGCATATCCTCCGTGTGGTAAAGCTCGGCGTACAGCTCCTTATCGGCGGGCAGTACCGCAATACGGAACCATTTACAGAGCAGGGAATAGGAAATGAGCTGCGGGCATACGCAATAGTCCCCGTCGTCCAGCAAGATACAGTTGCCGTTATCGCAGTTGCAGCACGTCCGGCGCACAAGGGCGTTGACTTTCCGGCTTTGGGGCGGCGTGAGCCGCTTGACCTCGCTCATACCTCGTCGGCGGGGTAAACGGCAAGCCCCGCAAATTCCGCTTCGGTCATGCACACCACTTTTTCAAGGGTGCGGGCGGCAAAGTCCCGCATTTCCCCCTCCATAAAGGGCAGCGCGGCGTTCATGGCTACGACAAGCCCCTCCTTGCTGCCTGTCATGTAGATACTCAAAAGGTTGGTTTCTTCCACCGTGAAATTACTGTTAAATCTGTTCATGCTCATACCTCCAATCCGTGATCTTTCTTTTTTGCCGCCTTTTTCGGGGCGGTTCTCTTTTTATCCTGTGCAAGCTGCGCCCGGACAGAGGGGCGGGGCTTTTTTACCTCCCTGTCCCGGTTCTCGTCCTTTCCGATCAGCGCGTATGTACCGCGCTGGTCTTTCAGTGCGGAAAAGGAAAGGGTCTTATAGGGAAGCATGGAGAAAAGCCGTTCCGTGTCCTTTGTGGACGCAAGCCGGGTGAATACCGGGGACAGCTCCACCATGAAATGTGATTTGTCCGGGCTGTTGGGGACAGACAGCTTTTTCATGTCTGCCACAATGCGCCGCGCTTCCCGGTCAATCATGCCCTCATGCAGCGCGGCGATATGCTCCTTAAAATCCCCCGGTTTCAGCTTATCCCGGCTTTCCTTTTCCTCCCGTAACAGAAATTGCAGGGCTTCCCGGTCTTTTGGCTGTACCTCGAAGCGTTCAAACTTCCCAAGCTGGGGGTCGGGATAACCGTCAAAGCGTCGGTCTGCGGGCTGCTCCCGCGTCCCATGCTCATAAATGAGCGTCACCGTCCCGGCGGCAAGGGTATTGTCCTTGACACGCTCATAGTGCTTTTCATAGTCCAGCTCGTATAAATTGCCCTTGATCTTCCCGTCCTGTACCCCGGCCAGCTCCACGGCATACGCAAGGATATGGTCGCGGGTCTGCTCCTTATAGTAACGCCATGTGTTGTGCGGGGCGGTGTCACTGATGAAAACGTCACGCTCCCGAAAGCAGTACGTCCCGGACGGGCGGGAAAGCCACAAGAGGGTTTTATCCTCCTTGTTGGGGCTTGCCGCCTTTTCCGCAATGATCTGTTTATCAATGTCAAAATCGCTCTGATAAAATCCCGTGTTCTGTTTCAGAATGGCTTCAAGGGAAGCCAATACGTCCACATCTTCAAATTTATTCAGTTTCCCCATAGGGTCAGCTCCTTTCCAAGTCCTGCGACTTACTCCTTGCCTGTTTCTTCTGCGCCGCCCGTTCCTTGTCGGCTTTGAGCTGCGCCCGGATAGAGGGCTTCTTTTCCGGCTTTTTCCCCGGCTCCACTTTTTTGCCCTGTTCCTTTTCCGCTTTCAGCGCGGCGGCATACTCGGCAAGGGAGATCTGTTCGCCGCTTCTCGCCTTTGCTTCCAGCTCGTCAGCGGTAGGCGTGTTGTTGATAACACCGTCAAAGCTGTTGTCGTTCTGCTCGATAGTGTCCTCGACGTGCTTTAAGGGGTTCACCTTTTCCGGCTGCTCTGCGGCAACCGCAAACGCCTGTGTCCCGTTCCCCATAATGAGATATTTCCCGTCCTCCGACGTGTGGTGAAGCCCGTACCCGGCTTCCCGCATTTGCTCGGCGGTCATGTCGGTTACAGAAAAGCTCCCCCGTGGCGTTCTGATCTGCTCCCCGGTCATGCGGGTGTCGGGGGTAAGCTGCGGGGTCTGTTCCTGCAAAAATTCCGGCACTTCCTTATAGCCGAAGCTGTCAACGTAATGCGCCGTGTCCTCCCCGTTCTGATGAAGCACCACTATATCCGATACGGAAAGGCTGTGTCCCCTAAAGTCTTTGGGGTGGTCGATATTGAAGCGGGTGTAAATATCTTCAAGGGAAGTCCCCGGCGTAAGCTCGGCGGTATAGATACGGTCATAATTTGCCGCTTCCACGGAAAGCCCCGCCGCCTGCAGGCGGTCGTAAGGCTCAAAATGGTAGTCCCGCATACCGTCCCCGCCCTTTAGCTGGTAAATGGTAAAGGTGTCCTTGTCCGGCTCTTTCCCTGTGGCGGTCGGCTCCGGCGTTTCCTGTCCCGGCTCTGAGGCGGGCTGTGCTTCCTGTGCCTTTGCATAAAGCTCTTTCACGTCGCCCTGTGTCAGCTCCCCGGTTTCCAGCTTCCCCAAAAGCTCCCGGCATTTCTCCGGGGTTCCCTTGTAGAGAATATCCCCCAGCTTCGCCATGCCGTTATCCTGTGCGACATACTCCTGCAAGAGATAGCTGTTTTCCGGGCTGTCGCTGTACGGGTTCTGCCGCACCTTGTAAAAGGTTTCCGGCGTGGCGGCTTCCCCCGGCTCCGCGCCCTGTGCTTCCTCCTGCGGCTGCTCCGGGGCGGCGGTTCTCTGTGCGGCGGCTTCCTGCCTTGCCCGTTTCTGTAACTCGGTGGGGCGTTCCCCGGTAAGGGGCTGTATGCACTTGATACGGTCGGCGGCATAGATCGCATTGTCGTTTAGCTGCCGCTGCCACGCTTCCGCGCTGGGCGCATAGCGGAAGCCGTTCCCCTTTAATTCCTCCCGTATCTCCTTATCCGGCTTTTCGTCAAAGAAAATCTGCAAGCGGTTGTCCGCTGTGTTGGCTTCCACACGTCCCCCGTCAAACTCCCAGCCCACATATCCAAGCTCTTTCCTGCGGGTGAGGGCGGTAATGCGGTCTTTCAGCCTGTGGATTTCCGCGTTGTTGTTGGATAGCTGGTAGCTCTCAAAGGGTTTCGGGTTCGCCCGGTAGCTGCCGGACATGGCTTCTTTCAGCTTTTCGATCTGCTCCGTGGATAAATGGGGGCAGCCGTCAAGGGTCTTGTTCTTGCGGTAGTAGGCGTTGACCGCTTTCATGGTTTCCTGCGCCTGTTCCAGCTTCGCAAGTTTGCTTTCCAGCTTAGAAACGGCGTTCGGGTCGTCGGCACTGATACCGCCCATGCCCGTACTGCGGATTTTGTCAAGCAAGCCCTGTATCTCCGTAAACTCCTGCATATTTTTATCTGCGGCGGCGTTCTGCTTCTCCTTTTTGCGGACGGGGAAATTGCTTCCCCCGGTAATGAGGATAGAGGGGACGCGGGCGGTGATCTCGTAGCCCTTGTTCATGTTCGCCGCCAGTTTCCGGGCGTAAGCGTCAAGCAGCCTGTCGATCTTCTCATGGAAAGAGGGGTCAACGCGCTTTTTCTGCCTTGCGGCGATCTCGGCGGCTTCGTCTACATAGTGGCGGTATTCTGCCGTTGCGCTTCCGGGCTTGTAGTCGGAATAGCTGATCGCTTGCTTTGCGCGTTTCGCCGCCGCTTCGTTGATCGGGTAATATGTAACCTTTGTTTCCGTCGGCTCCGGCTGCTCCGCTGTGCGGCTCTGTGGGTCGGTGGCTTTCTCCGGCTGCGTCCCGTTCCGTTCTGCAAGTGCTTTTTCCGCACGTTCCCGGACTTCTTCGCTGATCGGGAGCGAATACAGGTCAGAGGTTGAGGAAAATCCCACGTTGTTGAAAACATAGTCAACGTCAGTTTCTTTCAAGGCTCCCGCCGCAAAATAATTTTCCCGTGTAGGCATTTCACTTACTTTCCCGTCTGATATGGCATAATTCAGCCCGGTTTCTATGTGGGAATGGATTTCACCGCCAACGGCAAGTGTCACATAGTACCAGCCCATATGTCCGCTGCTTTTCTCGTCCGTACCGTCGTTAAATTCTACATTGAGCAGGGTGTAGGGCTTCAATCCCTTTTGTGCGGCAATCTCATTGTCCTTTGTTTCCCGCGCCCTAAGTGCAGAAATGGCGGCTTCCTTTGTTGCGGCTATGATCTCCGGGTTATACCGTACCAGCGCGGCATTGACACATTCATTCTGCACCCTTGCGGTTTTGGCTTGCGGTGTCCTGTGGTTGCCGATAAAGAGGGACGCGCCATTGTCAAACTTGATAGATATGTCGCTTGTCCCGCGCCATTTCCCGGTACAGGGGGAAGTTTCGATTTTTCCCTCCGTGCCGCCGAAAGCCTGTGCGACAATCCCGATCTTATCCTGCAAGGGGAGATTTTCGTACTTTCCGGCGATCTCAACCGCTTTTTTCTGTATATCCGTAAGGGGCTTGTCGGCGGTCTGCGCTGCCTGTTCCGGCGCGTCTGCTTTTTCAGAAACGTGGCTTTCCGGCTCCTGCGATTTTTCCTGTGCTTCGGGTTCCTCCGGCTCCTGCGGCTCGGTGGTCTGCGCTGTTTCCGGCTCCGGGGCGGCGTAAGGCTCGTACCCGTTGGCGGCGTATTCCTCCACGGTCATTCCTGCGGCGGCGGCTTCCTGTGCGATTTCCTCCTTGACGTGTTCTTTGTATGCTTGAAGCTCCACGTCAAAATCTTTGAGCTGGGGGACGGGCGGCAAGCTGTATTCGCCTTGATTGACAAGCCCCCGGCACTCGGCAACATAGGCTTGCATGGCGGTATGGTAAGCGGTTTCGGTGGGTGTCAGATTGTCCCCGCTTTGCAGGGCTTCCCCGGCGATACGCGCCATTTCGGATAAGTTGCAATGCAGTTTCAGATAGGGGATAAACTCATTTAAGAGCATTGCCCGGTGTTCCTTGTCGGCTTCCAGTGCTTCCTTGCCCTCATGCTGTAAAAGAAAGTTTTCCCAATTCGGATCATTGGCATAGTAGGTATGGTACTTTTCGATATGCTCTATCAGTGCGCCCTCCCCGTCGCCTAAATCCTGCCGCCCCTCGTAGTGGTCGGGTATGCCGTTCATCACATAATCAATGCGGAACTCCGTTTTATCATATCCGGGGCTTGCAAGGTTCGCTTCGTCAATGGCTTCGATAAGGGCGTTTGCACGGGAGAGGGGGAATGCGTCGCCCTCCCGTAGCTGGCTGCTTTCGCTGTAAAGGATTGTGACGGTCGGCTCTGCCGTGTGGTCGGGTGTCGGCTCTTTCTCTGCTTCCTGCGCTTTCTGTGCTTCCCGCGCCTTTTGCAGCTCCGCAAAATGCCCGTCAATGCTGTTGATGATCTCGGCGGCGGTGGCGCGGATTGTTTCAAGGGAAGTTTTCAGCTCCGCAAGCTCCCGCCCGCTGCTCCACCCGGCGACGTACCCAAAGGAATAGTCGGAAGTGTCAAGCCCGTAGTGCTGGCATACCGTATATGCGATACTTTCAGCCTGTACCTCACGGGTGCGGCGGTCGGGTCTGTCCGGCTGCTCCGGGGCGTTAAGGTCAATGTCGTGCAGCTTCGCGTGGGCGATCTCATGGATAGCGGTCTTTAGGTTCTGAAGCTGGCTCATGCCCTCGTCTATGGCAATCCGCTTTTCCTCCAAGTGGTAGTAGCCGTGTGCTGCCCCCTCGATCTTCTCAAAGCCCATAGGCACGGGAGAGGTCTTTTCCAGCGCGGCGAAAAAATCCTCGTACTGTTCCACGTCCCCGGTCAGCTTGTTTGCGGAAATGCTGGGAAGCTCCCGCCCCTCGGTCTGCGACACGTCGAAAACGGCGACAACTTTATAGGCGGGGATTTGGATTTCCTTTGTTTCGGTGACGGGTTTCCCGTCGCTTCCGATTACCGTCTTTCCCGTCTGCGGGTCTTTCTTCTCTACCTCCTGCCGGATTTTGTACGGCGACGGGGCAAGTATGCGTATTCCCTTTTCCCCGCGCATGACGTTTCTACCAAAGTTATTTTTCCAAGCGTTAAATCCGGCGATAAGGGAAGCGTCGGGCTTCTGCATGGCGATCAGCAGCGTATTGTTGAAGCTGTAATTGTGGAACTTTGACATGACTTGCAGATATTCCTTGTAGCGTTCACTGTCAAACAATTCTGTAATTCCCTGCTCCAAGCGGTCTGTGATCTCCTTGATCTTTTCAGCGGGCTTGTCGGCGGTGAGAATGATCGGGTTCACCGGGCGCGGCTGGGGCGGCGTTTCCTGCTGTGGCTGGGCTGCTTCCTGCTCCGGCGCGGCTTCGTCCTTTTCCAGCTTATCCGGGGCGGGGTGTTCCGGCTCCGGGAAGCCCATTACCCTGTATTCTTTCGGTATGTCGTTCTCACGCCCGTTGTACCACTGTGAAAAGGTGTTGCCGTTGTTGTAGATATAGCCCTGCTCGGTGAACTGTCCCCGGTCTTTCTGTACCGCGTCCCGCCCGTATTCCTCGTACTTGAAATACTTCTTTGCTTCTTCGGGCAGCTCCAATTCGTCCAGCTCGTCAATGAGGTAATAGCCGTAGTCGGCTTCGGTTCGGACGGTGGGGTATATCCAGTAGCAGTCAAGGTTCTGCGCAAGGTTGATAAGGTCTTTCACGCTCCCGGCGTGTTCCTTAAACGTCACCGCCGCCGCGAATTTGTCCCTGTCCTCGTCGCCCTGCATTTCTAAGAGCTTCCCTAAATAATTCAGCTCGTCAACGGTGCTGCCCTGTACCACGGAAAGCGGCACGTCAAAGGGATAGCTTTCTGTATTGGCAAAGCCGTTGATAAAAAAGTCCTGCGGGTTCTCCGCAGAAATGCCGACGCTTCTCATGGCGGCGTGAAGCTGCTCCGTAGTGGTCGGCATGGATAGCCATTCGCCGCCCGGTTGCCCGGTTTCAAAGCGGCTGCGGCTGTCGATCAAGATTGAAAATGTTTCGCTCATTCGCTTGCTCCTTTCTTCGTTCATCATGCGGTGCATAAGGTCGTGATCTTCAACGCTCATGCTCCCGTCAAATACATAGGGGTCAAAATCCCCGTCCCGGTAAGGCTTTTCTGAAAAGGGAAGCCCTGCGTCGCGGGCGGCGGCTCTCGCTTCCTCCAAAAGCTCCGGGGGTAAGGTGTCGTCGTGTGTTTCGATAAAGTCAGCAATGTCATTCATGCTGTTTTCATAGTGGCGGCGCACCCCGGCGGTCAGCTCCGCAAGGTTCATGTCCTCGCCCAAGTAGCCGCAATAGTAGCCGTTTAGGATAACAGCGGCGGGGTCTTTTTCCTGTATCTCCCGCAAGCGTCCCCTGTCCTCCGGGGTGAGGGTGTCGTCCATTTCAAGGTAGATGTAATCGCTGTGCCATGAACGCCCCTCCCGCCAAAACGCCACCCACGCAATCCCCGCCCGCAGCTCGTCTTGATAGTCCCTTACCGCGTCCCGTAAACCTGCCATAGCTTCATTCCTCCTTTCCGCTGGGGCAGAAAAAAAGCGGCGCGGCGTTCCGGCTCCCTGTCCGTCCTACACCGCGCCCGCGCTTTCTGCCAAGATATTTATGCTTTTTCAAGAGGGTTTGGGAAACTTCCCAACAAGCAAAATCCCCGTCCGGCGCGTCAGCGGCGAAAGGGGATTTACGGAAAAGGGTACTCTTTTCCTATGCTTGCTACGGAACTTATTTTTTCTTCGGTATCTCTATCTTGTAGTTGACGTACTTCCCGCCCGTATCAGCCAAAACAACGGTTCCGTCGTAGGTTTTGCCTGTTTTTGGGGAATACAAGCCCTTGACGTTCGCCCTGCCGGATTTGAGCAGCGCGGCGGCAATCTTCGGGGAAAACGTGACTTTCCTTTCCTCAAAGAAACGGTCGTTTTTCCACATGGTAAAGGCGCAATCCCGGTCAGAGCAGTAGTAATTCTTTTTGCCCTCATGGACGGGACTACCGCACCGGGGACATTTCCCGATAGAGGGCTTTTCCTCCCCGCCTGTGAAAGCTGCCTTGTCCTTGTCGGCGGCGGTGTTCTCCGTTACCAGCTCCCGCGCCATAGCTTCAATGCGCTGCATGAACTCCCCGGCTTCGGCGGCTCCCTTTGCGATCTGCGTCAGATTGTTTTCCCATTCGGCGGTAAGCTGCGGGGAAGTGAGCATATCCGGCAGGACAGACACAAGGGCGGCTCCGTTCTGTGTGGGGATAAGCTGTTTTCCCTTGCGCTCCGCAAAGCCGGACTTCACCAGCTTTTCAATGACAGCGGCGCGGGTGGCGGGTGTGCCAAGCCCCCGGCGTTCCGCGTCCGGGTCGGTGTCCCC